>OCQB01000319.1_pt1 | contig 57843 bp, 51 predicted proteins | sample 1538631 | NCBI WGS metagenome assembly OCQB01 (sample SAMN04571713, study PRJEB22368) | human gut metagenome | biome: human gut; material: stool | host: Homo sapiens | place: Luxembourg | collected 2012-10-19
TATATAGAACAGATGAAGATGGTAGTATTTTATTTAAAATAAAAAATAATAAATTTCAAATTGAAACTTATAGTCCATAGAAAATTAAGAGTAAATTATAATAATATATAAAGGTTTTAATAAATAAAAAATAAATCTAGTTTTTTTAATAATTATTTTGTATAATTATATAGTAAAGGGATTGATAAATATGTTAAAAAAATATGAAATAGAAAGTTTACAAAAATATTTTGATGCCGCTAACTATATATCTGCATGTCAATTATATCTTCTTGATAATCCACTTTTAAAAAGAAAATTAGAAATGAGTGATATTAAAAAGAAGTTAGTTGGTCACTGGGGAACTGTACCATCTCAAAATTTTATTTATACTAATTTAAATTATATAATTAAAAAACATAATTTAGATATGATTTATATTTCAGGACCGGGTCATGGTGGAAATGCTATGGTAGCAAATACCTATATCGAAGGAACTTATAGCAAGGTTTATCCAAATATAACCGAAGATGAAGAGGGTTTAAAAAAATTATTCAAACAGTTTTCTTTTCCTGGGGGAATTCCTTCACATGCTGCTCCAGAGACACCAGGCTCAATTAATGAAGGGGGAGAACTAGGTTATAGTGTTGCTCATGCTTATGGTGCTATTTTAGATAATCCTAATCTTATTGCATCTTGTGTTATTGGTGATGGAGAAATGGAAACCGGACCACTTGCTACAAGTCTTCATTTAAATAAATTTATAAATCCAGAAAAAGATGGTTTTGTTTTACCAATATTAAATTTAAATGGTTATAAAATAGCAAATCCCTCAATTTTTGCAAGAATAAGTGAGGAAGAACTTAAAAATTTAATATATGGTTATGGCTATGAACCTATAATAGTCGATGCTAATTTATTTAATCCATTTGATTCAATGCAAAAAGCTTTAGAATATAGTATAAAAAGATTTCAAAAAATTAAAAGTGAATATTTAAAAGGTAAATATAAAAGATTTTATTATCCATTTATTATATTAAAATCGCCAAAAGGTTGGACAGGACCTAAAGTAGTGGATAATAAACAAATCGAAGGAACATTTAGAGCTCATCAAGTTCCTCTTACTATAGATAATGATGAAGATTTAAATCTACTTTATGAATGGCTAAAAAGTTATCATCCAGAAAATTTATTTGATGCTAAAGGTAAACTTAAAAAAGATGTAAAATGGATTTTACCTGTTGATAGTAAAAAAATGGGAGCTAGTCCATATGCAAATGGTGGTTTAAAACCTAAAAAGTTAATATTACCAAATTTTATAGATTATGAAGTTAAATGTAATCATGGTGATGTAAAAACTCAAGATATGATGGAGCTTAGTAAATACTTAAGAGATGTTATTAAAAATAATCAAAATAACTTTAGATTATTTGCTCCAGATGAAACTTTATCTAATAGACTTAATTATGTATTCGAAGAAACAAATAGACAATTCGAAGGAAATATTTATTCATATGATGAATATTTAAATAATGAGGGTAGAGTAATTGATTCATTTTTATCAGAACATGTTTGCGAAGGATTACTCGAAGGCTATATTTTAACCGGTAGACATGGAATATTCGACTCTTATGAAGCCTTTGTTAGAATTATTGATTCAATGGCCTCACAACACGCAAAATGGCTTAAAATGTGTAATCAAATTTCTTGGCGTAAAGATATACCATCATTAAATTATATTTTAACAAGCCATATTTGGCAGCAAGATCATAATGGTTATACTCATCAGGACCCAGGTTTTTTAAATCATATGGTTACAAAGAAAAGTGAGATAGTAAGAATTTATCTTCCTATTGATGCAAATACTTTAATTTCTACAGTAGACCACTGTCTAAATACAGAAAATTATATAAATGTAGTCGTGGCTTCAAAACATCCATCATTTCAATGGTTTTCAATGAAAGAGGCAATTAATCATTGTACAAAAGGTATTGATACATTTAAATGGTGTTCAAATGATGAAGGAAATCCTGATGTAGTATTAGCTTCATGTGGAGATACGCCAAATATCGAAGTTATTGCAGCTTCTGCTATACTTAGAGAAAAACTTCCTAAACTTAAAGTTAGAGTAGTAAATGTTATTGATTTAATGCGACTTGTATCTAATGATAAACATCCTCATGGCCTTACAAATAGTGAATATAATAAACTATTTACTAAAGATAAACCAATTATATTTGCATTTCATGGTTATCCAAATCTTATTCATGAACTTACTTATAATAGAGATAATCAAAATATGCATGTATTTGGTTATATGGAAGAGGGTACTATTACAACTCCATTTGATATGAGAGTTCAAAATAAGATAGATAGATTTAATCTTGTTATAAGTACTTTAAAATATGTTAAAATTAAAGGCAAAGAGGAAGTTATAAAATATTGTGAAGATATGCTTAAAAAACATAGTACTTATATTAAAAAATATGGTATCGATTTAAAAGAAGTTAGAGATTGGACTTTTAAAAAATAATTTATATTAGAGTGAATTTTCACTCTTTTTTAATGTTTAATTTTACAAATTAAGATGTAAAGTTACTTGAAAATGTTTATAAAATATTTTATACTTAAGATGATAGGAGAATAAGAAAGGGCAGTAAATGATTTTATATGCTCTTTTTTTAAAAAAGGATTATGGAAGAAAAGAAAATCGATTTATTAAGTGAAATCAAAAAAGATATTGTTAAAGAAAAGTCAGTATCATCGCTTGCAAAAAAATACGACATAAGTGAATATGAAGTTTTAGGACTTGTTAAAAAATTAAAGGATGAAGGGATTAATGTAACTTATAGTGAAAAGAATAAAGATGCCTATATAATTATTAATGATCACCCAGATTTTACTAAAGAAAATGATTATTATATTACTGAGGATGTTGATTCAAATACAAAGATAGCCTTTATTTCTGATACTAGATTTGGTTCTAAAAATGAACAAATTGCAATTTTAAATGATATGTATAAAAATTTTGCAATTGCAGGTGTAAAATATGTATTTGTTTTAGGAAACCTACTCGAAGGACCTTATAAGGGGGAAAATAATCTTGAATATGGTAAAAGTTTAATTACTAATGATGCATATGGACAAGCAGATCATTTAATTGAATACTTCCCAAAAGTCGAAGGTATTAAGACTTTATTTATTACCGGTAAAAATGATCATAAATTTTCTAGAGAATTAAATGTTGGTGAATATATTGCAAGAGAAAGGGAAGATATGATTTATTTAGGGCCAAAAGCTTGTACTGTTCATTTTAATGAAGTAACTTTTAAATTAGAACAATTAAAAGCTGGTGATGCTTATACAGTTGCTTATCCACCCCAAACATATTCAAGAAGTATGTCAAGTTATGAAGACTATGATGCAATATTTTTAAGTGGAACTAGGTCTTCTCAACATTTTCCTGCGATAAGAGATACGCAAATATTTTCAGTTCCTTCAGTAGTGGAAAGAACACCTCTTATGAAAGCAAATAGACAACAAAATACAATTGGTGCAACAATAGTGGATGTAAGTTATACAAAAACTGGTAAATTAAAAAGATTACTTCCTGAAGTTATGCCATATTATAAACCTAGTAAAGATAATTATTTAACCACTAAAAAATTAAATGTATCTAAAAATGAACTTGGTGAATTTGAAAATACCAAAGAAGTAATTCAAAATAAACATGCATATTTTGATTCAATTGATAAGATTTATAGACTTTTAAAAAAAGAACAATCTTTTGAGGAACTAAGAAGTAAACTTGATATATCTACAGATGCTTTATATGGAATGATTACTATATTAAATGAATATGGAAGACCAGTGGATGTAGTTGATATAAATGGTACTTTAGTGGTTCGTAAAACATTTCAAAAAAGAAAAGATAATATAATAAAACCTCCGAAAGAGGAACTTAATAAAAAAGAAATTTTAGTCGTATCTGATACTCATTATGGAAGTATTTGGTGTCAACCTTCAATGGTAAATACCGCTTGTTATGAAGCATATAATCGTGGTATTACTGACTTTTATCATATTGGTGATATATCAGATGGTGATTATTCTAGAATTAGACCTAACCATATTCACGAAGTATTTTTATATGGTGCAACTGGACAAATAAATTATGTAATTGAAAATTTACCTAAATATCCTGGAGTAAAATGGCATGCAATTCAAGGTAGTCATGACCAAACTCATCAATTTAATTATGGTGTAGTTTTAGCTGATGAAGTTGCTAAAAAAAGACCTGATTTTGAATATTTAGGTCAAGATAGAGCCTTTGTATACTTTGGCAATTGTAAGGTAGAATTATTTCATCCGGGAGGAGGAACATCAAGAATACTTTCCACTAAACCACAAAATGGTATAGATCAAATGGCCTCAGGTACTAAACCAAAACTTTCTATAAGAGGTCATTATCATAAAATTTATTATATGTTATATCGTAATATTCATATGCTTTTAGCACCATGTAATGTAGATCAATCATCCTTTATGATGAAAAATGAGCTACCTAATTTAATGGGAGATTACTTTTTAACTATTTATTATGATGATAATGGAGATATAGAGTATTTAGATGTAGAACCAATGATTTTTGAACAAAGTGATGTACGTAAAAATGATTTTGAAAATCCTAGAAAATGTATCAAAAATAAAATACTTACGAAGAAGAATTAAAAACTTCTTTTTTTTATTTATGTAAAATTTGTGTAAAGTGCAAATAATGATAAAATTTCATTTTTTTATCTAAAAATATATTTTTGGAAACAATTTAAAATTTTTTTTGAAAAAAATCACTCTAAAAATATAAATTTAGAACAAAAACTGTATTTTTTAGGTTTTTGCTTATTTAATTTAATTTTGTTAATATGCATTTGAAAGGAGGAAAGATTATGCCTTATGGATTTATTAATGATAGAGCAGCTAAACTACTTATTACTGATAAAAAACTTAGAGAATATGTATGTTTAATAATAAGCAAATTATTAAAACTAAACTATAATTACGTTAAAAATAATTTAGAACTGGTACATAATGGAGTTAATGAAAATCAAAATATTAAAGGAAGAGATACAGATGCATTATTTAAAAATGATTATAGTGTTATCAATTTTGAATTTAATAATGAATACCAATCCGAATATATTGCAAAAAATAATATGTATGTATTTCATCTATGTTTAAGACAACTAAAACCTGGTGAAAAAGAAAATAAAATTAAACCGGTATATCAAATAAACATTAATAATTATGATATTTATAAAAAAGGCGAGTTTATTTATAAAACGCAATTATGCGAGACAACATATCATTGTGTTCGAGATAATAATCTTGTTATTTATGATATTAATATGGACTTTCTAAAAAAACTAAGCTATAATGAAATTGATGGGATGCCAAGTGATAGTTTGGAAAAACTGTTTCTAGTATTTTACAATAGGAAAGATATTAATTATGAACAGTTTTATAATGGCAATCCATTAATGGAAAGGGTAGTTAAGAGGTTAGAAGAAATGTGGAAAGATTTTGATGATATGCTTTATTATGATGCCGAAGAACTTAGAAAGCAAGTGGATGATAGGCTAAGAAAAGAACGTGATGATGAAATTGAAAAAGAAGAAACTCAAAAAGTAACTATTGAAGTTACAAATGTTATAGCTCATAAAATGATAAAAGATGGTCTATCAAAACAGCAAGTAATTAATTATTCACAAATTTCTGATGAAGAATATGAAACTTTAAAAAAATGGTCTTTGATAAATAATTATCATTGACTTTTTTTATGTAAAGTAGAATATTTAATCTTTTTAAAATAATTATTTTGGTGTATAATATACCTAGAGAAAAAGGAGTTTATTATGAAAGATAATGAAAAAGAAAATAAAACTAATGTAAAGAAAACAAGTACTGTAAAAAAGGAGACTACTAAAAAAACTGTAGCTAAAAAAACTAGTAGTAATGTAAAGAAAAATAGTGCAAAAGCAAGTGAAACAAAACCAAAATCAGTAAAAAAAGAAACTGTTAAGAAAAATGTTACACCTAAGAAAACCACTACAAAAGTTGAACCTAAAAAAGAAAATACTTTAAAAGAGGAAACTTCAGTCCAACCAGTAAAAGAAAATATTGAAAAGGTAGCAAATGAAACTGCTGGTGTAGTGGAAAGCATTGGTAAAACTATTGATGATGGTTTAAATAAATTAGATGAAAAAATAAATTCAATGGATAAAGTAAATTTAAATGTTGAAGTTCCAAAAGATAAAAATATTATTAATAATGTTATAGCTTTATTTGTAACGTTTATAATGTTTAATGTAAAATGGATTAAATATAAAATAGAATTTTTTGGTTATGAATCAAGCACCTCAATTACAGTGCTTCATTCTGATATGTTTGATTTATCATTTATGTTTGGACTTGCTAAAATATGTGCTATATTTGCAATTTTATTATTCTTTGTAAATATTGTTAATACATTTATTAAGTTAGATGAACATATACCTAGTTTAAAAAAATATAATTTAGATAAATACTTACCACTTAGTTATTATGGACTTTATTTAGTAAGTTTATTTCTAACATTAATTGGTGTATTATTTACTAAATATTCATACTTTACATTAGGATATATAATTACTGTTATAATTTATATTATTGCAATGTATGTAACATTCAAAGAGGATTTGAATAAAAATGAAAAAAATATTAAATGAGTTTAAAAAGTTTATTTCAAAAGGAAATGCCTTAGATCTAGCTGTTGGTGTAGTAGTAGGAGGAGCATTTTCTAAAATCGTTTCCTCACTTGTAAATGATGTTATTATGCCATTAATTGGTGTTATAATCGGAGGTATAGATTTTACTAATCTATCTTTAAAAGTTGGCGAGGCTACAGTAAATTATGGAATGTTTATTCAAAATATTATTGATTTTCTAATTATATCTTTTTGTATCTTTTTAGTGGTAAAAACTCTTAATACTTTAAATGATATGACTAAGAAAAAACTTGCAAAAGAGGAAAAAGTAGAAAAGAAAGAAGAAGAAAAAGTATCCGAAGAAATCCTTTTATTAAGGGAAATTAATAATTCATTAAAAAAACAAAATAAAAATGCTAAGAAAGTAAAAAATTCTTAGTATTTTTTTATTATAATATTACTTTACATATATTTGACATAAACACTCTTTTTTGTTATAATTGTTCATAGCAAATGGGGGTTAAAATGAATTTACAAAAAGATAATTATAATGTTTTTTCTATACCATATAAATATTTAAATTTAAGTATTAAAAGTACAAAAGAATTACTTAAAATATTTTTTGATTATTCAGTTAATTCAAATATTTTATCTATAGTATATAGTTTATTATGCATAAGAAATGAATTTGGAATGGAAGTTTTTGAATATTTTAAAAATATTGATTTTTCTGATGTTATAAAATATATGTCTAGTTATAAATATTCATTTGATTTTAAAAAATACTTTTTAAAATTATATAAAGTTCCTTATTATCTTTCTAAAGAGAATATTTATGACTTTTTTAATAATGATAAAATACCCTATAAATTAAAAAAATATTTAATTGACAATAATAAATCTAGATTTAGCCTTATAGATTATATAAATACTATTGAAAATAAAAATCTAAGATTATATTTTTATGAAAGAGCAATTACTAAAGAAAATGTATTAGAGGTTTTTTCAAATAAAGATAGAATAAAAGAATCTTTAATTCATGAATTTTTAAATGAAAATATTTCTACATATTATGATACTATAAAAAAAGGAAATACTAAAAAACTATTGATGGAGGCACTTTTTGTATATGAAGATGAAAATTTGTTATCCACTATATTAAAAACTAAAAAAATAGAGTACTCTGATATTAAAAATTATATTGATAAAGATTTTGCTTTAAAAGCACTTGGAAGTTACAAAAAAGATAAATTACTTACTTGGAATTTAGTTAATAATAACTATGGCACTATATTAAATAATATAAAAAATATAACATATTTAGATTTTCAAGCAAACTATGCTTCAAATGAGGGAATGGAAATTATTCTTACTAAAACTAATTATTCAAGATATTTAAGAAAATGGAGTATTACTAATGTAGTTAGTACTTTATCTAGTTCTGTTTACTCAGAAACATTAAAAAAATATTTAGTTAGTATTCATAAAGATCTATTAATTAAATATTATATAAAGTTTCCATTTGAAACAATTTTAAAAGATTATAAATATATTTTATTATATGATGATATAGCAAAAGAAATATACAAAAAATATATTAATTACGATAATGTTATAGATTTATTAAATAATATTTATAGAGAATGTTATTATAATAGAGATGAAATTATAAAAAAATATTATAAATTAAATAGAACTTATTTTAATAAAATTATTGATGAAACTGATTTTGCTTTATTTTCCTCTTATTCAAAATATAAGATAAATTCCATAAAAAAGGATGCTTTTGAATATTTTTTTGATATTTATCATGACGAAATACTTGAAAAATATAAAATGATTAATACATCTATTCTTGAGGAAATAGTACATAATGATAAAGAAAGTGATGTAATAAAGGATTTTGCATATGAAGCACTTTATCCAGATGAAGTTGATAGAAAGTGTATAAAAGAAATCACAAAATATTTTGGTTATAGTAAAGATGATGATTATTATAGTACTTTAAAAACATTTTTAAATAATATTAATTTTGATATAAAATTATTTATTCAATATGGACTTAATAATGATAAAACAATATTTATTATGAATGATATTTTAAAAAATAATGAAGTTCAAAAGTTTTTAAAACTAAAAAAATTTATAGAAAATAATTATAGTTTTATTATAAATGATGCAAATAAAGTAGAAAGTTTATGTAAAATATTACTTTCATATTATAAATATAAAAATTTATTTAATAATATAGATTATTTAGCTTTAAATAAAAATGATATTCAAAATATTTATTTACTAATAAATGATAAAACTGATATAATTTCAAATTGTCCTAATAGCATTGAATTACTTGATAAAATGATAAAAGAAAAATTTGCTTTATTAAAAAAACATGTAAATGAGTGTGATAATAAATTAGAGCTTAATCAAATATTTTTATATTTAACATCCTTTAATAGTGAAGATATTAATACACTTATTCATAATATTGGTGGTGTAACAGGTCTTGAGACTTTAAAAGTAAATAATAGTAAAAATGAATTATTATGTTACTATATTGATGAAATAATTAAAGTAATACGAATTAAAATTAATTATAATTCAAATACTGACGCAATTAAATATATTTTAAATAATATTTTATCAGAAAATGATAATCCAATTAAAGATTTATATACTAATGTTAATAAAATATATTCAATGATTAGAAATATTTATGAAATTGAGGCAAATTATAATTTAACACCTTTATCCGAAGCAAATGATTTAATCGATTTAGAACTTACTAAGAAATACGGGGTTAAAACATATGATTTTAGAAATGTAAATTATTGTCTTTATGCCCATGTAAAAAGTTATAATGAACCTGATTATAATTTAGTTAATGGTATAAGTGATGGAAAAAGTAATTATATTTCATTAAGTCCAATTAGTTATTTAGGTCAAAAATATTATTTTGATTATGTTACTGAGGTTTTTCTTTATGATCATATCCCTGAGGGTAGTTATATATGTAGTAGTACAGTAAATATGGGGACTAATCATATTCTAACTAAAAATTCTTATTGTGATGTAGTTATAGATGCTTATCAAAGAGGCATTATTGAAACAAGTAGTGTTAGTGATAGAAATTCTGAAACACTTTTATATAGAAAAAATTTAAAACCTGTTGCTATAGCATTAATTAATGGAAAAAGTCCAAGTGCTAAAGAACTTGAATATGCTAAAAAATATAATTTATCATTTGTAATGACTCAAAAACAAAATAGTTATATTGATAAACCTGTAAATTTCTTTAGTAAAAAAGAAATAAAATATATTAGTGATAATAAAAAAGAAAGTATTTATGATGGTTTATTATATTTAATTAATTATCATAAAGATGATGTATATACAGGAAGAAAAATAATGATAATTTCAGATATTCATGCTTTTTTAGAACCCACTATTGCGCTACTTTCTTATGCAAAAACTCAAGGTATTACTGAAATATATTCACTTGGAGATAATATTACTGTAGGGCCTAATCCAAAAGAAGTCTTAGAACTTTTAGAAAAATATAATGTTCAAAGTATTGAGGGAAATAGCGAATCATATTTTTTAAATGATTATAAAGCATTTACTTATTTTGATAAAGACCGTGAGGATAATTGTAATTGGACTTTAGATAAAATTGGCAGTAGAGTAAATGATTTAAAGTATTATCCTGTTTCAAGGCAAATTACTGTAGGAAATCAAAAAGTAGGTTTAATTCATTTTGGTAATGATGTAAGATGGGATTATAATAATCATAATACATGGATTTTTCAAAGACTCGGAGTAAATGATAGAGCAAAAGAGTTTTTATATACAAATAGTTTGCAAGCAAAAGAGGATATGTTAAAAATTATGAATACTTTAGGAAGTAGTCATCCTCATAGTAAAATAATTCAAAAAGCATTAAATAATCCAATGCTCGAGGGAAATAAAATTACTGATTACAATCATATTTTCGAAGGACATGTACATTTTGATTATGAAGATAAACTAAATGATACTTTAATACATACAATAAAAATGATTTTTAGAGATGATTTTGCTTGTGGTATTGTTTTAAAAGAAAAAAATGATGGAACATTTGAAATAGAACCTATTGTTCTAGACTTTAATAAAGAAAGTATGATGGGAAAAATATATTCCTCTGATATGCCATCAAAAGATAAGGCTTTAATGTATACAAGAAAATAGCTAGATATACTCTAGTTATTTTTTATTAAAATTATTTGATAAACTATTATAAGTTATGGTAAAATAATTAAGAAACGAGGTTAAAATGTTTGAATATTTAGGAGATAGATTATCAAGTGCTATTAAAAATATTAAAGGTATGGGTAAAATTACTGAAGATAATATTGACACAGCAATAAGAGAAATAAGAATGGCTCTTTTGGAAGCAGATGTAAACTATGAAATAGTTAAGGAATTTACTAATAATGTTAAAACAAAAGCTTTAGGTTTAGAGGTATCTAAATCACTTAAACCTGAGGAAGTATTTATTAAACTTATTAAAGATGAATTAGTATCACTTCTTGGAGAAAGTGAAGATTTATATGTAAGTGGTAATCCTTCAGTTCTTATGCTCGTAGGACTTCAGGGAAGTGGTAAGACAACTACTGCTGGAAAACTTTCTTTATTTTTAAGAAAAAAATATAATAAAAAGCCTTTACTTGTGGCTTGTGATATATATAGACCTGCGGCTATCACACAACTTAAACAAATAGGTAAAGAGTTAAATATTCCAGTTTATTCAAAGGATAATGCAACAGTTAATGAAATAATTACAGATGCTCTTTCTTATGCTAAAGAAAATAATAATGATTATATTATCATTGATACTGCAGGAAGACTTCAACTTGATGAAAAATTAATGGATGAACTTAAAAGTGTTGAAGATAATTTTAAAGTTGATGAAAAAATACTTGTTATTGATTCGATGATAGGACAAGATGCTATAAATGTTATCAAAGGATTTAATGAAACACTTCATTTAACAGGATGCATTTTAACTAAAATGGATAGTACCTCAAAAGGTGGAGTAGCACTTTGTGTTAGACATCTAACTAATGTACCAATTAAATTTATTGGTGATAGTGAAAAAATGGATGGTCTTTCATTATTTGATGCCCAAAGAATGGCAAATAGAATTCTTGATATGGGAGATATTTTATCTATTGCTGAAAAAGCTGAAGGATTAATGAGTGAGGATGAGGCTAAAGATTTAAGCAAGAAAATGCTTAAGGGTAAATATGATTTCGAAGATTTTTTAAATACTATGAAACAAATTAAAAAACTTGGACCACTTGAAAATTTACTTAAACTTATTCCTGGTGCAAGAAAAATGGGACTTAATAATGTAAATATTGATCCTAAAGAAATGGCTCATGTTGAAGCAATTATTTTATCAATGACTCCATATGAAAGACGACATCCAGAGGTTTTAAAGGCTCAAAGAAAGATAAGAATTGCCAAAGGCTGTGGAATGAAAGTCGAAGATGTTAATAGACTTATTAATCAATTTGAACAAATGAAAAAAATGATGAAAAGTATGTCTAATGGTAATATGAAAATGCCTTTTTAATGAAAATATGAAATATTTTAGTTTCATATTTTTTTAAAATATATTATAATTAATTTAAGGTAGGTTGATTAAAGTGAAAGCAATGTATGATTGGGATACCAAAAGCTTTTTAAAAGCAATATTTGGTGTAATTATTTATGCTCTTGGAGTAAATCTTTTCATAAGACCAATGGGACTTTTTAATGGTGGCGTTTTAGGACTATCACAACTTATTAATGAAATGCTTATTAAACTTTTTGCTTTAGAAAGTACATTTGATATATCTGGTATTTTAAATTTACTTTTTAATATTCCACTTTTTGTACTTGCTTATTTAAAAGTAAATGATGTATTTTTTAGACGTACAATTTTGTGTATTGCTGTTCAAACTTTAGCTTTATCATTTATACCAATACCTAAAACCCCAATTGTAGATGAACTTATAACAAGTACTTTAATTGGTGGCTTAATCGTAGGTTTTGGAGCAGGAATGTTTTTTTCAGTGGGTGGTTCATGTGGAGGAACTGATATTATTGGTGTAGTTGCCTCACTTAATAGTAAAAAAATGTCTGTAGGTAAAATAGGTATTCTTATAAATTTAGTTATTTACTCTATAAGTGGAATATTATTTGGTATTAATACAATGATTTACTCAATAATTTATTCTTTATTTTCTTCATTTGTAGTAGACAAAAATCATGAAAAAAATATATGTACTACTGCCATAATATTTACAAAAGATGAACCTAATAAAATAATTAGTTATATAAAAGAAAATTTAAAAAGAGATGCAACGTTTTGGAAAGGTAAAGGAGGGTATGAAAACTCTACTACTTATATTACTTATGTAGCACTTTCTAAATATGAATTATCAATTTTAGAAAAAGATCTAGATAAAATAGATAAAACTGCCTTTGTTATTACTAATGAAGGTGTTGGAATTGATGGTAATTTTAAAAAGAAAATATAGCATTTAAATCTTAATAAAAATGTGGTATTATCTTTTTAAGACAGGTGTATATATAATATATTTATTAATGTAATTAGATTATGAGGTAAAAAGTTATGCAAACATTACAAATAAGAAATTCAACAGCAGAATTTTTGATATTTACAAAACAAAATGAAAAAAAGATAATATAAGTGATTGCTGATGAAGAATCAGTCTGGCTTAGTCAAAAATTAATGACCAAACTTTTCGGAACAACAAGAAATAATATAACAATGCATCTTTCTAATATTTTTGAAAATGAATTAAGTGAGAATTCAGTATGTAAGGAATTCTTACATACTGCTAGAAACGAAAAAAATTATAATACAAAATATTATAATTTAGGTGCTATTATTGATGTCTGATTTAAAGTTAATAGCAAAAGAGCAATAGAGTTTAGATTATAATGTATCTTCACCAATAACAAAAATTTTTTTTAAAACAGTCCAAAATAAAATGCACTATGCTGTTCATGGGAATGCTTGATTTTGAAATTTAAAGAGTATGAACATCATATAATTGATTTAAATCAATTGATTCTTGATAGTGGAAGGTTCTATATGTGGTATGGATCTCAAAGAAAACAAGACTTGTAAATCTATTAGTTATATTTATGAATAACCAATATATTAAAAATGTTTTATTTAACAAGAAAATCATAAACGTTTTCTTGTTTTTAAATGTATATTTTGCTAAAATATAATTATGGAACTAAATATTAAAGATTACAACATTTATGTAGAAATTATTTATAAAAATAATAAGAATATCTATTTTCGATTTAATGAAAATGGTGTTTTAATTGTGACTTGTCATAAAAAAGTTTCTAAAGAGGAAATTAAATCATTAATATTTAAAAATGAAGATGCAATTATTAAAATGTATCAAAAAGCAGTTGAAAGAAAAAAATATAATGAAAGTTATCATTTACTTGGTAAAACTTATAATGTAGAGTTTAATGAAAGTATTGATAATGTTTATATAAATGGTGATTTTATCTATGCTAAAAATGAAGATGATTTAAATAAATTTACTGAAGAAGAAATTAATAGAGTTTTTAATGAGGAAGTTTCCATATGTAAAAATTGTTTTAATAATTTACCTGAGTTTACATTAAAATTTAGACAAATGAAAACTAGATGGGGTGTATGTAATCGAAGGGATAATATTATTACTTTGAATAAAGAATTAATTAAAAAAGAAGTATGGCTTCTTGATTATGTAATAATTCATGAAATGGCACATTTTTATGAAGGAAATCACTCTAAAAAGTTTTGGAATATAGTTTCGCTTGCTTGCCCTAATTATAAAGAAGCAAGAAAGGAGTTAAGAAAATGAAAATAACTAGTATTAATAATCCAAAAGTTGCCTATTGGGCTAAACTTAAAATGAAAAAGTATCGTGATGTAGAACATTTATTTATTGTGGAAAGTGAAAATTTAGTTAATGAAGCCTTAAAAAAAGGTATTGTAAAAGAAATAATTACTATGGAGGATAATGAGTATAAAGTTGATACTTATAATGTAACTCCAGAAATAATGGCTAAAATAAGTAGTTTAGTTACTCCGAATAAAGTAATGGCAGTATGTAATTTTATTTTACCTGATGATATAAAAGGTAATGTTTTGTTACTTGATCATATACAAGATCCAGGTAATTTAGGTACAATCATAAGAAGCAGCGTAGCTTTTAATTTTCCTACGATAGTTTGCTCAGAGGACACAGTGGATGCTTACAATGATAAAGTTATTCGTTCATCGGAGGGAATGATATTTAATACCAATATTATAAAAGATAATCTTATTTCATTTATCCCTTATCTTAAAACTCTTGGCTATAAAATTTATGGAACTGATGTAATTAATGGTAAAAATATTAAGACTGTAAACGAGGAAAAAGTAGCCTTTGTAATAGGCAGTGAAGGAAAAGGTGTAAGTATTGAAGTTAAAGAACTTTGTGATGATTTTATTTATATTAATATGAATGAAAAATGTGAAAGTTTAAATGCTGCAGTAGCAAGTAGCATTATTATGTATGATATTTATAATAGGTAGTTTATGGAAAAGATAGTAGAGTTTATATATATTTTTATACCAATATTTTTAATTATTATTATGATATATATTATGTATAAAGAAAAAGATATTATTAAATTTAATAATTTAAAGTTACCTAAAACAGAATATCTAAAAGGAAAATATATTTCTGGTTTAAATTATAAAAGTGGTAATATGTATTTAACATTTGATAAAGATATACTAAGTATTGGAATAGAAAATAATGATGGAATATTTTATGATAAAATAAATGATATAAAAGAAATTAAAATTAATATAAAACCATATAACTATATAAAAATGGTTCAATCAGATTATGAACCAAATTTATCTAAAACTAATGGTCGAAGCACTGGAAGCGTTGAACATAGAAATAAAGTAACTGTATTAAAATCATATGAACTAAATATTATAACTAAAGATAAAAATATTAATTTAATTGTATTTAAAGATCCAAATATCTTTTTCAGGAGGTAAAAAATGAAATTATTATATATAGGTTATATTACAGGACCTTTTGGTTTAAAAGGTGAAGTAAAAATATTAAGTGAAACAAATCATAAAAATGATATTTTTAAAGTGGGAAATAGTTTATATATTGATAATAAAAAATATATAATTGAGTCTGTAAAACAAAATCCAAATTGTGAAGTAATAAAGTTTTTAGGTATTGATGATATTTCTTTAACTGATGAAATATTAAAAAAAGAAGTTTATGTTAATAGAAATGAAATAAATGTTGATTATCTTTTGATAGAACTTATGAACATGAATGTTTATGATAATGATAAACTAATAGGTAAAGTAAAAGAAATACTTCTTAATAAAAAGTATAATTATATAAAGGTTCATGATATAATAATACCAATAACAAATAATTTTATTGAAAAAATGGATTTTGAAAATAATATTATTTATGTAAAAAATATGGGTGATTTAAATGAAAATTGATGTACTTACTTTATTTCCTGAAATGTATAATGGTTTTAAAACTGAATCAATAATAAAAAGAGCAATTGAAAATGATAAAGTAGAAATAAATATAATTAATTTTAGAAATTATACACCACTTAAAAATGGTCAAGTTGATGATACAATATATGGTGGAGGAGCTGGAATGCTTATTAGATGTGAACCTGTCTTTGAGTGCATCAAAAGTATTAAAACACCTGATAGTTATATTATTTTGCTTACTCCAGATGGTAAAACATTTAATCAAAAAATAGCCTATGATTTATCTAATAAAAAACATTTAATATTTATATGTGGTCATTATGAAGGGTTTGATGAAAGAATTAGAACTCTTTGTGATATAGAGCTTTCAATTGGTGATTTTGTTTTAACTGGTGGTGAGTATCCTTCGATGTGTATGATGGATGCAATAATTAGGTTAATTCCTGGAGTAATTAATAAAGAAAGTCTTGATAGTGAAAGTTTTACAAATAATAAATTAGACTACCCAATGTATACAAAACCATATGAATATGAAGGTATGAAAGTACCAGATGTTTTAATAAGTGGTAATCATCAAAAAATTGATGAGTGGCGAAAAGAAATGGCAATGAAAAAGACTTTAGAAAAAAGACCAGATTTAATGGAGGATAGTAATGAGTGAATATGTTTTAAAAATAAATAAAGGAAATAAAAATATTAATAAGTTAATAAAAACTGAAGGTTATACATTTAATCCAAAAAATGATATTGTTAAATCATTTACTGTTTATGATGAAAATTTTCTTAATAAAATAATATTAAATAAATTTACTAAAGAATATAAAAGAGTATTTGGCCTTTTTGCTTCATTAAATGATGAATCCTCTGACGGTGATTTTTTCATAGTCCTTGGAGAAACTCAAAAATTAAGACAAACGCTTATGTATGAATACAAAAAATTTATTAAAAAAGAGGAATATGAGAAATTTTTAAATAACTTAATTAGATATGAAAAATTTTTAAATCAAAATGTCCTTTATCGTGAAGTAAATAAAGAAAGTGGTATGAAAAGATAATGAATGAAAAAATTAAAAAAAGTGATAGTTTAAATGAACCAGATGATATAATGCTAATGGATGATGATGATTTTTCAAAAGCTTATGATATTGAGGTTTCTGATGATAGAATATTTGAACTTGAATCACAAATAAATGATTTAGTATATCAAAAAGAGGAACTTGAATCTGATAATAATAATATGCAGTTTATTTTAAATAATGAAGTTGTAGATTATTATAGAGCAAATGAACTTTTTGATGAAATAAAATATAATCAAATAGAAATATTAAAAATAGAGCAAAAACTAGCTAAATTAAAAGCAAAATATGATAAACTAACTCAAAGTACTTATCAAAGATAAAAGGGATGATAATTAGTTATTTCATCCTTTTATTGTATTAAAAATTATGATATAATTTATTGTATGTGAAAAAGGAGTATTTATGGCGATGAAAAGAAGTTTATTAAGGGAAAAAATAATGGTTATTTTATATCAACTTGATATAGCAAAAGATCAAAAATTAAATGTAAGTATTGATGATACAATAAAGGCAAATGTTGAAGTAGAAAATGAGTTTGTAAAACAAGTTGTTTATGGATGTGTTACATATAAAGATAAAATTGATAATTTAGCTAATAAATATATGAATGATTGGTCTATAGATAGAATTGATAAAACTGGTGCTGCAATACTTAGAATGGCTATATATGAGCTTATGTATACAGATACACCTGAAGTTGTAGTTATAAATGAGGCAATTGAACTTTCTAAAAAATATAGTGATGATAATGTAAGAAAAATCATTAATGCAGTACTTGATAAAATAATAAAGGATAGATAATGGAATATAATTATTTAGAAATAAGTCAAATTAATAATTATATTAAAAATCTTATTGATAAAGATTATTTTTTAAACAAAGTCTATGTTAAGGGAGAAATATCTAACTTTAAAAACCATGCAAGGGGACATTTATATTTTACTTTAAAAGATGATAATTCTAGGATTAATGCAGTAATGTTTGCATCAAGTGCAAAAACTTTAGATTTTATTCCTGGGGATGGTAATCAAGTTTTAATCGAAGGTAGAATTTCATGTTACCCAGCCTCAGGAAGTTATCAAATTTATGTAGAAAAAATGACTTTAGATGGTATAGGTAGACTTTTTATAGAGTATGAAAAACTAAAGAAAAAGCTTGCTGGGGAAGGATTATTTAATAAAGAACATAAAAAACTTATTCCAAAATACCCAATGAAAGTTGGTGTTATTACTGCTGATACGGGAGCTGCAATCAAAGATATTGTTTCAACAATTAAGCGTAGATTCCCAATTTGTCAAGTTATTTTATTTCCAAGTTTAGTACAGGGACCTGATGCCAAATATAATATAGTAAATCAAATTAAAAAAGCTGATACATTTAATTTAGATACAATTATCGTAGGCCGTGGTGGAGGTTCAATCGAAGATTTATGGGCATTTAACGAAGAAATAGTTGCAAGAGCTATTTATGAATGTAATACACCTATTATAAGTGCTGTTGGCCATGAAATAGATTTTACAATTGCTGATTTTGTCGCAGATCTTCGAGCGCCAACACCAACCGGAGCGGCTGAAATGTGTGTACCTACGATAATGGACACAAATATACTTATAAATAATTTAGTTATAAGAGCCACTAAAACAATAAAGAATATGGTAAATCAAAAATTTGTAATGCTTGAAAGATTTAAACGTAGTTATATTTTAAAAAATCCATATTCAATGTATGAAATTAAAGAGCAAAAGCTTGATATTTTAATAGATAATTTAAAAAATAATATGGAAAATATTATAACTAAGAAAACTCATTTATATGAAAATATTACATCAAGTTATATTCTTACTAATCCAATGATACTTATTGATAATAAATCAAATAAATTAGATATTCTTATAAAGAGTTTATCACTTTTAAATCCAATGAGTATATTAGATAAAGGCTATAGTATAGTTAAACATGATGATAAAGTTATAAAACAAATAAAAGATGTTAAAAAAGGTGATAATATCGATATTACCTTAGCAAAAGGAATTATATCTGCAAAAGTAATGGAGGTTAAAAATGGAAAATAATAAAACTTTTGAAGAAGCACTAACTAATTTAGAACAAATTGTTAAAGAATTAGAATCAGGAAATGTTGATCTTGATAATGCTATAAAAAAATATAGTGAAGCAATGAGTCTTGCAAAATTTTGTTCAGATAAAATAAAAAATGCTACTGCAGCAGTAAATAAAGTATTAACTGAAAGTGGAGAACTTAAAGATTTAGATATTAAAGAAAATAATTAATGTTATAGAAATATAGCATTTTTTTATTGACATAAATTAATAAATTTATATAATATTATTTAGTTATAAAGGGGGATGAACTATGCCATTATTTTTAATAATATTATTAGTTATAATGATTTTACCTATTAAATTTACAGTGGAAAATATATTAGTGTTAGTAAACTTTATTTTACCTTCGAATATAAAAAGAAAATATCAAAATAGTAGTTTTTATTTAAATATAATCAAAGATAAAAAAGCTTTATTAACTTCGAAAAAACTATCTGATAATTTTAAACTTAAATTAATTAATAAAAAGTTATTAAAAAGACTTTCTACTGAGGATATTTTAAATATTATTTCTAATTTAAAAAAAGATGAAAGTATGTTTAATATATTAACTAATATTAATATTTTTAAAAATACTCATACAACTTCAGAAAAAATTGATTTTAAAAATCCTATGTATTATGAAAAATTATATAACTTTATTAATGAAAACGATAAAGTAAATTATTTAACTCATATTAAAAATGATGAGTTTGTAATAGAAAAATATAATCATTTAAAAAGAAAATTAAATGAAAAAAATAAATATAAAATTATTTCTTCTTTAGAATGTGATAGTAATAAATTACTTCTTATAAATGATGTTAAATCCGAAGAATTTATATATAAAATATTAAGTACTTTTAAAGACTTTACTAATATAGAAAATTATTTAATTTGTGCTCCTTTGGATTATCAAATATTTTTAATACGACATATGAGTAAAGATAATATTAATAAATTTTTAGAAAAAAATATATTAGTTAAACCTATTTTAGTAGTAACAAATGATAAAGATATATTTACTAAATATTTTAATGAACTAAGTAATGAAGATAAAATATTTATTTTAAAGAATAATATTTATAGTGATATTGTTTTAAAATATTATAAATTAATTAAGGATAATATTAGTGAAAAAGATTCTTTAGAAATACTTGTAAATATATATAAATTAAGTGATGAAAAAACTAAAAAAGAAATATTTAATTTACTTCCCTCAAGTTTAATTAAAGAAATATTTATGTCTAATAAGAAAGGAAATTTATGTGATAATAAACCTGTAATGTATGAAAATATAGATAAAAGTATTTCATTTGGTTTAGAACTCGAGGCTTCTTTTGACGAGGGAGAATTAATTAAAAAGGTAAGAAAAATTAATAAAACTTGGTCTATTAAGGGTGATTCTTCGATTGAAAATGGTGTTGAAATAGTTTCACCAATACTTCATTATACTCAAAATGATTTAGCTAATTTAAAATATATTTGTGATTTTATGGAAAATAATGATTTTAAAGTAACAAATGAGTGTGGTGGACATATTCATATTGGTTTTAATTATTTTAGTAATGCTAAAGAACTTGAAATGCTTTATATGATATATACAAATACTCAAGATATTTTCTTTGATATATGTAATAAAAAAGGTTCTATTCATAGACCAAAACTTGAATATTATGCTAAACCTATTTCTAATAGATTATATTTAGCTATAAGTTTACATAAATTTAATGAAGATGAAAAATTAAATGATTTTGTTAAAGAAATTAAAGAAATTCAAGATAATAGATATTTTGATATAAATCTTAAAAATGCTCAAAGTAAACTAAAAAATACTATTGAATTTAGATTTCCAAATGGAGAAATAAATTATGATGAAGTTTTACTAAATGTTACATTGATTATTAAACTATGTATGGCAGCGAAAAAATATGCTTATATAAATGAGTATGATGAAAAGTATTTACCAGTTAAACTTTTACAAAGTGATATAAATAAAGATGCTAGAAAAAATATATTATTAAAAATGCTTTTTGAAAAAGATAAAAATCTTATAAATCTATATAATGAAAGATATGAATCAAATAATAATGAAGATGTATTTACTAGAAAATATGTTATAAATTTTAATGGTAAAAAGTGTTAATATAATTTTACCTTATTAGAACATAATATTAATGTGATATTATGAAGAAATTATTAGTATTTTTATGTATTTTATTTATACCTATAAGTATATTTGCATATTCTGATTATATAATTCCTGGAGGTAAAACTTTAGGTATTAAAGTTGATACAAAAGGGGTTATGGTAATTGGCTTTTATAAAGTTAATGGAAAATATAATAAGGGAAGTCCCTCACTTGCAAATGGAGATTATATTATAAAAGTTAATGATATAGAGGTTTCAAATGTAAATGAACTATCAAATGCTATTGAAAAATATATTAGTAATGATACTATAGAAGTTACTTATATTAGAAAAGGTTTAGAAAAGAAAACTAAACTTGATTTAATAAGTATTGATGGAGTTATTAAAACAGGCCTTTTTGTAAAAAGTTCAATTATGGGTATTGGTACACTTTCTTATATTGATCCAAATACATTAATATATGGTGCTTTAGGTCATGAAATAGTCGAAAGTAATACTAATGAGAAAGTTGAAATAAAAGAGGGTACTATTTTTAATAGTTTTGTTACAGGTATTGAAAAAAGCATCATAGGTACTCCAGGAAGTAAAATAGCTAAATTTAATTATAATTATGAATTTGGTAATATAGTAAAAAATACAAGATATGGAATCTTTGGTATTTATAATGATAAAATTAACTCTAATAATTTAATAAAAGTTGGTAATGCTAAAATAGGAAGTGCTGTAATTAAAACAGTTTTAAATGGTGATAAAGAGGAAAGTTTTAATATAGAAATAACTAAAATAAATGAAACAAGTGATATAAAAAATATTACTTTTAAAATAAATGATGATAGATTAATATCGCTTACTGGCGGTGTTATTCAAGGTATGAGTGGTTCACCAATATTTCAAGATGATAAAATAGTCGGAGCATTAACTCATGTTATTGTTGATAATCCATATTCTGGTTATGGTATATTTATTCAAAAAATGCTCGAAGAGGGAGAAAGATAGGTATATAATTATTTAATAGTCATATAATAATTTTAGAAAACATTTTGTTTTCTTGACATAGATGAGTTTACAAAAGTAAACTCTTTTTTATGTAATTTATAAATTTCTAATAAACTAAGTATTTATAGACCTATAATTTTCTTAAATCTTATACATTTGAGAAAAAACACCCTCGTATTTACGTTACTTACTATTAAATTATACTACTAAAAAGGAATTTTGACTAGACTAAACAACGTAAAAAGGACAACAAATTTTCTCAAATGTATAAGATAAGAGAAAAATGACCCCAGTGTTTATAAGGGATTGGAGTGATATTATGAAAAATAAAAAAATATATGTAATTTTAATAGTTCTTATTTTAATTGGAAGTTTATTTTTAACTTATAATATTTATCAAAATAAAAATAAAGTAATTAAAACTAAAAAAAGAAAACAAAATAATTTAGCAATAATGATTAAAGAAGATGGAGCAACTGATTATATAAAATCAAATTCAAAAGATATTCCAAAAGGAGATTATGTATTAAATTATGAAAAAAGTTATTGCAAAAATAATGGCGTAATTGGTGATTATGATAGCTCTTTAGGTAAGGTTAGTTTTTCATTTTTAGGAACTGATAGTTGTTATTTATATTTTGATTATAAACCAGGTGGATTACTTTATGAAACGATAGAAAAAAGATATAATCAAGATAAAACATACCTTGGATTATATGATGGAGAAGGAGCAGATACTTATGCAAATCCTGTATATTATTATAAAGGTAATGTACAAAATAATAATGTTTTATTCGCAGGTTTTTGTTGGAAGATAGTAAGGACTACGGAAACTGGTGGAGTAAAGATAGTTTATAATGGAGTTCAAAAGAATGGCTCTTGTAATAACACGGGAACAGATTCACAACTAGAAAGCACAAAAGCATTTAATAGTAATTCTACTTCACCAGCATATGTAGGATATATGTATAATACAGTGTATCCAGTTGCAGATAAATCAATGTCATCACAATCAAATATAGTATTTGGAAATTCATTTGATTATAATAGTAATAATGGTACTTATACTTTAAAAGATACTAAAACTGTAGTAACATGGAGTAGTGGATATAATACAATAAATAATAATCATTATACATGTATGACTACTGGAACTACATGTTCATCTATTTATTATGTATTTTATACGAACTCTTCAGCAGCATATTATATAACCTTAACAAATGGAAAATCAGTAAATGATGCATTAAATGAAATGCTTTATGCAGATGATGTAAATAAAAATGATAGTACAATAAAAACATATATAGATGATTGGTATAAAAGTAATTTGGCAATTTATGAAGATAAACTAGAAAGAGATGCAGTATTTTGCAATGATAGGAGCATTTTAAGTTTAGGAGGGTGGAATCCAGATGGAGGAAGTACTACTAGTAATTATAGTTTAAGATTTAAAAACTTCAACTCAGTAACCAGTTTAGTATGTGCAAATGAAATAGATAGATTTAGTCATAGTAATTCCAAAGCATATTTGAAATATCCTATAGGGTTATTATCAGCACCAGAATTAAGATTAGCAGGTTATGGAAGTAGTCATTACTTTAATAATGGACAATATGTTTGGCTTGGTTCTCCCAACTTCTTCAACTACAACGCGTACGTCAGTGAGGTGGACTCTGGTGGATGGACTAACACCATCGTGAACTACACGTTTGGGGTGCGCCCTTCTGTATCATTAAAACCAAAAACTTATTTTTCTTCAGGAAATGGATCTTTTACAAATCCTTTTGTTATTGGAGATGCTGTGGAGGAACCCAGTGGAAATTCTTTTGATACTGTCTTTGCAGCAAATAATACTGATATCTTTAATGAAAATGGTTTAAGATATGAAGGAGCAGATCCAAAAAATTATATATGTTTAGATAATAAAACAAGTGGTGCTTGTTCTTCATCTTCACTATTATTTAGAATAATAGGATTATTTGATGAAGAATATTCCTCAGATGGAACCTCTAGTAGTGGTACAAAAAAACTATTAAAAGTAATAGATACAAATAATTATGGAGGAACAAGTGGTATATATTGGAATTCAGGAGGAACAAATAATTGGAGTAATGCATCACTTAAAACAGAATTAAATGGAACATATTTGACTACTTTGTTAGGTACTTCAAATGTAAATAGTAAGTTAAATACTGCAATAGTAAGTGCTAAATGGCATTTAGGAGGAGCAAGTACAGATAATTATCAAACATTGACTGCTGAAGGTATATATAGACAGGAAAGAAATACAAGTGCAATATATAGTGGTAATCCAGCAAGTATATATGCAAAGGTAGGACTTATGTATCCAAGTGATTATGGATATGCGACAGTAGGAGGTAGTACAACAAATAAAGCAAATTGTAGAGCAAAAGAATTATATAATTGGGATAGTTCATCATATAGTGATTGTAAAAATAATGATTGGGTATATAAATCTCAATCAATAAGTTGGGGAGCAAATAAAAATGAATGGTTACTTTCCCCTTATTCTTCGAGTTCGACTTATGCTGCGTATTTGTACTCGACAGGGTTTGTGTCCCTCTATGGCAACCGCAATGTTGATAATCTCAAGCTTGCGGTGCGCCCGACATTTTATCTAGATTCTAGTATCCTAAAAATAGTGGGTACAGGGGATGGAACTAAGGATAACGCATATCGAGTTGGGTAAGGAACCTTGTATAATATGGTGTGTAATTTTTACAGACCATATTTTTAATGGTGTAAAATAAATTGACTGAATAAGTAAAATATAGTAAAATAATTATATTGATTGGGGGAAATATGAAAGAAAAATATTTAATAATAAATGCTGGAAGTTCTTCACTTAAATTTTCACTTTATGAAATGCCTGATAATATTGAAATAGTTAATGGAATAGTGGAAAAAATAGGTGAGGGTGATAGCTCATATACACTTAAATTTAATGGTCAAAAGATTAAAAAGTCTAAAGAAATATTAGATCATGAATGTGCTGCAAATGTAATGGTGGAAGAACTATTACAAGATCATTTTATTAATGATATAAGTGAGATTACTGGTGTAGGTCATAGAATACTTCATGGAGGAGAATTTTATGATAGTTCTGTACTTATTGATGAAGAAGTTTTTGAAAATATTAAATCACTTACTAAACTTGGACCACTTCATCATCCAGGAGAACTTGCGGGTATTTCGAGTATAACTAAAATTATGCCTAGTGTACCTCAGGTAGCGGTATTTGATACATCTTTTCATCAAACAATGCCTAAAGAAAACTATTTATATGCTGTACCATATTCTTGGTATACTGAAAATGGTGTAAGAAAATATGGCTTTCATGGAACATCTCATAGATATATAACTGAAAGACTTAAGAGTATTTATGGAGAAAATGTAAATGCAATTATTTGTCATATTGGATCTGGTGCAAGTATATCTTGTATAAAAAATGGAAAATGCTATGATACCTCAATGGGACTTACTCCTTTAGATGGGCTTGTTATGGGAACTAGATGTGGTTCAATAGATCCATCAATTATAGATTATATTAGTAAAGAAAGAGGACTTACTATAGCTGAAATTAATGAAATATTAAATAAGAAAAGTGGTCTTTTAGGAATGTGTGGTAAAAATGACTTTAGAGATGTAACTGCACTTGCGGAAAGTGGAAATGAAAACGCTATAAATACCATTAAAATAATGGAAAATTCTATTACTAAATATATTGCAAATTATTATCTTGAACTTGATGGAAATGTTAATGCATTAGTATTTACTGCTGGATGTGGTGAAAATGCAAGTAGTTTAAGAAAAGATATTATGGAAAAAATATCTTGTTTAGGTGTTAAATTTGATGAAAATATGAATAACAAAATCGCAGGATTTAAAGATATTCATGAAGGAATTATCTCAGAAGTTGGTTCATCTTTTGACTGTTTAGTAATTCCAACGAATGAAGAATATATGATATTAAATGATACTTATAATATAATTAAAGATAGAAAAAATGTTAGGGTGCTAGAAAAGAAAATTAATGCATAAAATATATCTCGAAGCAAAAGATGCATTAGAGTATATTAAAGAGTCTATTGAAGAATCAAAAATTAAATCAATAGATATAAAAAATGCAAGGTATCATCATAATTCAGATTATCAAAATGCACCCTCAATAGTAAAACATGGTTTATTACCAATTGGAGAGTTACATAGTTTAGGAGTTAAAAACTTCACTGATAAATTTTTGAAATTAAGTGATGATATAACAAGCCATATTAATGGTAATGATGGGATATCTTTGTCTGTTGTTGGCCTTAAAGACCTTTATAAAGATGAAGATGAATATGATCCTTTTGTACCACATAATGTTGATTTTATTATTTCTAATAATGTTAGAGCATATCGAAATACAACTCATTATGGAAATGAATTTATATGTTCTGAACCTATAAATAATAATTTAATTAGAGCTATAGATTTTAGAATTCTTATGCTTATAAATAATCTTCTTGATAATAAACTTACTGGTAATACTGAACAAGTAAAAATGATTCTTGAAAAATATAATGCACTTAAAAAAGTTTGTGAACAAATGAAAAAAGCAAATTTAGATGCTTATTTAAGAGAGATGTCTATTGAAAAAAGTACTTTAGATTATGAAAAAATGGCATCTAATCCATATTTAAAATTAAAAAAACAAGAGAAGTAATTTTCTTTTTTTTATAGACATTTTTTTAAAAATCTAGTATAATTTTCTATGTAAGAATAGGAAGGTGGATTATGTTTGAAGGAAAAGTTGCTATAGTAACTGGAGGAGCAAGTGGAATTGGCTTTGCCACTGCTAAAAAACTCATTTTAAAAGGAGCTACAGTTGTTATATGTGATATAAATGATAATATTGAAGATATTGCATCATATTTAGGAAATAGATGTTATGGTATTAAATGTGATGTTTCTAAAGAAGATGATGTTAAATTAGTAGTGGAAACTACATTAAAAAATTATCATAAAATTGATTTTTTAGTGGCTAATGCAGGTATTGGTGGAAGTGCTAATAAACCACATGAACTTTCTTTTGAGGATTATAATAAAGTTATTAGTGTTAATCAAAATGGTATATTTTTATTTAATAAGTATGTAATTAGCTCTATGCTAGAAAATGGTGGTGGCGCTATTGTTAATACATCCTCAATGTTTGGAGTAGTGGGAACAAATAGTGCATTTGCATATTCAGTTAGTAAGGGAGCAATAAATAATATGACAAGAAGTTTAGCTCTTACTTATGCAAAAGATAATATTAGAGTTAATGCTGTTGCACCAGGTTATGTTGATACACCAATTTTAAAAGATGTTCCAAAAGAATATAAAGATGCAATGGCATCAAGTATTCCAATGGGAAGACTTGGTAAAGATAGCGAAATAGCAAACCTTATATGTTATTTATTAAGTGATGAAGCATCATTTATAACTGGTGATATAGTAAGTATTGATGGTGGATTTACTGCTGCATAATAATTTGCTATTTACAAATTGTAATTTATTTGATACTATTAACTTGGACGCGAGAGTATGAATAGGAGTTAGATTTAACTTCTATTTTTTAGTGCAAGGAGGAATTATGTTAAAACTAGAAAATATTACAAAAATTTATGAAGGAAAAAACTTTAAACAAATTGCTTTAAATGATGTAACTTTAGCGTTTCGTAATAATGAATTTGTATCAATATTAGGGCCAAGTGGATCTGGTAAAACAACACTTTTAAATATTATTGGTGGTCTTGATAAATATACTTATGGAAACTTAATTATTGATGGAGTAAGCACAAGAAAGTATAAAGAACGTGATTGGAATAATTATCGAAGTAAAAAAGTAGGTTTTATTTTTCAAAGTTATAATTTAATAAATCATCAAACAGTACTATCTAATGTACTTCTTTCATTAAATATTGCTGGTAAACCTAAAAAAGAAAGTATAAAACTTGCTAAGAAAGTTTTAAAAGATGTAGGACTTGAAAACTATATTAAAAAGAAACCTAAAGAGCTATCCGGGGGCCAAATGCAAAGAGTGGCTATAGCAAGAGCATTAGTCACAAACCCAGATATTATACTGTGTGATGAACCTACGGGAGCACTTGATAGCCAAACATCAATTCAAATTATGGAACTTTTAAAGGAAATTTCTAAAGAAAAACTAGTAATAATGGTAACTCATAACATTGCTTTAGCAAATAAGTATTCAGATAGAGTAATTGCTTTAAATGATGGAGTTATTACTTATGATACGAGTCCTTATGAAGTAGAAAATTACTCTTTAAAAAATATTAAAAATAAAAGAAAAACAATGAATAAATTTACATCTCTTACTTTATCCTTTAATAATTTACTTACAAAAAAATCTAGAACTTTATTAACTTCTTTCGCAGGCTCTATCGGTATAATTGGTATTGCTTTAGTACTTTCTATATCTAAAGGTACACAAAAATATATTAATAAAATAGAAAAAAATACATTTTCTAAATACCCAATTTCTATTATGAAAAGTTATATTGACTATCAAAATATGTTTGATAAAGAAAAAGAAAGTTGTAAAAATGGTAGTATTTGCTCTATAAATGATTTATCAAATAATGTAGTTAATGATAATAAAATAAATAGTATATCTAAATTTTCTAATATTTTAAAACAAAATTATGAGAATATTAATAATTATACATTAGATATAAATTATAACTATAATATAGATTTAAATATTTATAAAGATAATAAAATGATAGAAAATTCATCTTTATATTTTAAAGAGTTTTTTAATAATAATAGTCCTTTGTTAAAGGAATATACTTTAATTTATGGAAAACTGCCTGAAAAATATAATGAAATTGTTATTGTTACTGATGAAAATGGTAAACTTCCTTTGTCCCTTATGAAAAGTTTATTTATAAATGAAGATATAGATTTAAGTAAAACTATAAATATTTCTTATGAAAAAATAGTTGATACAAAGTTTAAATTAGTATCAGAAACTTCTTATTATATTTATGAAAATGATACTTGGCAGTATATAAAAAATAATCATGATAAAATAAATGATATCCTTGATAAAAGTATAAATTTAATAATTACTGGTATTTTAAAATTAAATAAAGATGCTGTTATAAGTGAAAGTGGATTTATTGGTTACTCTAAAAAATTAATTAATTATTTAAATGATGAAGTAAATTCTTCGAATATTAAAAAATCTATTTTGGAAAATAAAGATATTAATCCACTCACAAATAATTTATATGATGAAAATATGACTTATGGAATGTTATTAGATAGTATAAGCATTAACGATAAAAATCCTATAAAAATTGATATTTATCCTAAAGACTATAAAAGTAAAGAAAAAATTGAAAGTATAATTAAAAAATATAATGAAGAAAATAGTAATGATAAAGTATATTATACAGATTATTTAAAAGTCTTTATAAATAGTATAACAAGTTTGATTAAGATGATCACTTACGTTTTAACAGCCTTTATTGGCGTAAGTTTAATAGTTTCATCAATTATGATATCAATAATTACTTATATAAGTGTTTTAGAAAGAACTAAAGAAATAGGTATTTTAAGATCACTTGGTGCAAGTAAAAAAGATATAAAAAATATATTTAAAGCTGAAACTATAATTATTGGTACTATTTCAGGAGTTATTGGAGTAGGAGTAACACTTTTGTTAAATAAAGTTATTGATAAAGTAATATATAATATAATGGGAATATCACATATAACTTATTTACCATGGAATTATATATTTTATTTAATATTAATTAGTATTGTACTTTGTTTAATATCAGGATTGGTGCCTGCGAAAATAGCGAGTAAAAAAGATCCAGTAATATCACTTCGTAATGAATAATATAAATATTAATAAATCATACACTTGTTAATAGAAGTTTATGATATAATAGTAAATAGAAAATGTTTGGGGTGAGTTATGGGTAAATTATGTTTTACATTTAGTAATTTTATGAAAAAAAATAATAATATGGATACTATTGAGTATTTAATAACAGCTAGTGGTGTAATTGAAAGAGGGATGTTTTACAATTACATGCATGATTTAGGATTTAAAGATAATATAAATCTTACGAGAGAATATATGATAAATAGTGATTATCCTTTTGGAGTTTGCTTAAAAAATAAGGAAATGATGGTAATTGAAAGTGCTACTATTTGTTATTTAATGCAGAAAAATGGTAAAGTAAAAACGGTAGAAGAATTTAAAAAGATAATTAAGTAGCTTAAATATAAAATAATGGTAAATCAAGTGAAAAAGTTATAGGAATAATTACTGCTTGGGACATTATTCGAAGATAAGAAAAAAGATCCAGTAATATCACTTCGTAGAAAGTAATATAATTATAGTAATGAAAAAGTTAAATATATTACTTTTAATTATTGTTACTATTATGGCTTTGTATGGCATTATTATGATATATTCGGCATCAAGTGTTTGGGCACAATATAAGTTTAATGATGCATTTCATTTTGCAAAATATCAATTTATCTTTTTTATTATAAGTTTTTTAAGTATGTTAATTGTTAAAAAAATTGATTATAATTTGTATAAGAAGCATTCAAATAAAATTCTTTTGTTAAGTTTAATTTTATTAATATTAGTTTTAATTCCTGGTATTGGAACACTTAGAAATGGTTCAAGAAGTTGGTTTAAAATAGGACCATTTGGTCTTCAACCTAGTGAAATAGCTAAAGTAAGTTTAATTATTTTCCTTTCAAAATATTTAGAGAAAAATCAAAATAATTTAAGTAATATTAAAAAAAGTATTTTACCAGTGCTTGGAATTATTTTCTTATTCTTTGGACTTATCATGCTAGAACCTGATTTTGGTACAGGAATGGTTATTGTTTTATCACTTATGCTTATTTTATTTATAAGTGGTGTTAAGATAAAATTTTTTGCTTCATTAGGTATATTAGGAATTTTAGGAATAGCAGGACTTATTATTATTGCACCATATCGTCTTAAAAGAATAATATCATTTTTAAATCCATGGTCAGATCCATTAGGTAGTGGTTATCAAATTATTCAATCACTTTATGCTATAGGACCAGCAAGTCTTTTAGGACTTGGTTTTGGTAAATCTATTCAAAAACAATTTTATCTTCCTGAACCTCAAACTGATTTTATATTTGCTATTATTTGTGAGGAATTTGGCCTTGTCGGAGCAATAAGTATAATAGTTTTATTTATTAGTTTATTTTATATTATTTTAAAAATATCATTAAAACAAAGTGATTTATTTGCTAAATATTTATCATTTGGACTTGGCATGCAAATAATACTTCAGGCATCCCTTAATTTATGTGTAGTTACCTCACTTATACCAGTTACTGGAGTAACACTTCCATTTTTTTCTTATGGTGGAAGTTCATTACTTGTTAGTATGATAAGTATTGGAATAATCCTTAATATCTGTGGGAGTTAATAATTTTTGTTTAGTTAAATATAAAAAAATAATTTGAAAAACTCAAATTATTTTTTTAATGTTCTTATAAATGCATCACTTTCATTAGGAACAATAAATTTGCTTTCCATGACATCAATATAATCAGAAATAGAGCATAGTTTTAATGAAATAATTTCTTTGTAGTATTTTAAAGCTAAATCTTTATTATGTAAAAATAAATCATATAACTCTAAAGAATAAAAAGTACTTATAACGTATTTAATAATTTCCTCAAAAGAACATTTATATACTTTTCTTAATTCTTCTTTAGTAATATTTCTTTTTTGATATAATTCTTTAAAAAAATTACTATCAATATTTTTAATTTGTTCCTCATGCATAAATTTATTAATTTTATATTTAAAATAAACATTTTCTACATCACTTGTTAAATCTTTAATTATTTGAATTTTCATTGTATCAATATCTTCTTTATCGAAACCTTGTTTTTCTAAGTAATCACATAATATCAGTTCTAAGAAAACACTTTCAATTTCTTCGAAGTTTTGATGAACTGGATCATAGTATGAATCGGGATTTTTCTTCATATTTATAGCATGTCCATATTCATGAACTAATGTAAAAATATCTTTGATAGTCTTATATCTATTCATTTTAATTATTACATCATCTTTTCTTTGATAAGTAATACCTACACATGACTTAGTGGGACTAACGGGCACAAATATAAGATTTTTTTTGTTATTTGCAAATAAGTTAAAGAAATCGGTAAACATTTCACTATCAAGATTTCTAAAAAATTCATATACTATTTCAAAAAGCATTTTCACATTAACTCTTTGATTAAAAACTTCATCATCCGAAAATTTAAATTTATTTTCCCTTAAAAAGGTTGCGAGCATATCTTCATAACAAAGTGAATTTTCCACTTGTAAATTATCTAAATATATTCGATTTTTTAAAAATAGTTTTGATAAAAGTTTATCATTTTCATTAATATTATTTTTTTCTACTAATAAAATATTATTCATTATCATCTTTCTTTCTAATTAGTTTTCTAACATTTTCTCCGTAACTAATAGGTACTCCTATACTCTCTAAATATTTTTTTGATTTATTATCTTTACATAAAATTTTTTTATAAAGATAAAAGGCTTTTTCAGGGTCAGTTAGATAAACATCATAAAGGCCATATGCATATAAATCACTTATTGCATAACTTGCTTGATATGTAAACGGATTAGAATAAATATATTTTAAGTACATATGAAACTCATCGTAATTAAACTTGTCCTTATCTATTAAATTTTGAAATATTTTTTTATATAATAAGTTATCATATGGAAAAATGTTTTCTTCCTTCATAAAATCATATATTTTGTATTTTAACAAAGTTTGATCACTTGTGTTTTGATTTGTAACACAGTACATATTAATTAATTTTGCTGTCTCATCTTCATTAATAATTTTCATTAAGTAAAGGCATGATAATAGTTCTAGAAATTTACTTTCTATCTCTCTATAATAATGCAGTTTATCAGCCTCGAAATTTGAAATCATTGATAATGCGTGCCCATATTCGTGAACAAGAGTATATACGTCTTCAATAGTATTTTTTTGATTAACAGTGATATATATATTTCCATTTTTTATAGTAGTGAAACCTTCTATATCCTTTAAATCTTTTTTAGTGAATATTACGTTATTGCTTCTTACTTTAAACATACTTAAAAATTTTTTGAATATTTCTTTATCAAGAGTAGCAAAAAAATCGTGAGTAAGCATAAAAACATTTTCTTTAGAGTATTTTTTAGAAAACTTTGGAATTGTAATATCATCTTCTATACTACTATTAAAAATGTGTTCTTTAAAAGGTAATGCACTTGTTTCTATTTCAATATTATCCCAAGCAATATAATCTTTAGTATTTAATTTTATGTCTCCATATTTTGATTTCATTGTATCTCCTTTACATAGGTAATGTCTATTATATCAAAATTATTTGCAAATGCAATATATTAAATGTTATAATATAATATATAAATTATAAAATGTGAAAGGAGTTAATTTTTGTAATAGCGCATGGCCTACTTAGGTGACGAGGACTTACATTATCGATTTATCAGCGGATGTGTAAGCGGAGAAGTTTTACTTCGTAAAATACTTTAAAAAAATAAAATCAAAATTATAACAAAGAGGTATTTAATAAAACAAGAAAGGAATTTTTATGTGTGGAATTGTAGGTTACAAAGGTAATCAAAATAGCATTCCTGTTTTATTAAATGGCTTAAAATCTTTAGAATATAGAGGTTATGATTCAGCAGGACTTGCTTATATAAATGGGGGTAAAATTATTATTAAAAAAGCTATAGGAAGGGTTAAAAATCTTGAAAATTTAGTTACTAATGATGACTTTGGAAATATTGGTATTGCTCATACAAGATGGGCAACTCATGGGGGAGTAACTGATAAAAATGCTCATCCTCATAAACAAGGTAAAATAACTTTAGTACATAATGGTATTATTGAAAATTATAAAGAATTAAGCGAAAAGATTGATACAAAATTATTAAGTGAAACTGATACAGAAATATTATGTGCTTATATAAATAAGCTTTATAATGAAAATCATGATATGCTTAAAACTTTAGCAAAACTTAAAACTGATATAAAGGGAAGTTATGCACTAGCAATAATTAATGAAGATGAACCAGATACTTTATATGGGGTTCGTAAAAATATACCTTTGATACTTGCCAAAAATGATAACGAATATTTTTTAGTATCTGATATGACTGCAGCACTTAAATATACAAATAAATTTTATTTACTTGAAAATGATGAAATTGTTAAAATTTCTGATAAAGAATATATTTATGATAGTGATCTTAATTTACTAAAGAAAGAACTTTTAACTTTTGAGGGAACAAGTAATGATGTTATGCTTAAGGGTTATCCACATTTTATGTTAAAGGAAATTCATGAAGAACCAATGGTTATTAATAATATTTTATCTTATTATTTAACTGATGGTAAGTTTAATGAAAATATGCCTGAATTTAAAAAATATAAAAATATTTATTTTGTAGGATGTGGAAGTGCTAGTTATACTGCAGATATTGCTAAAAAAGTATTTGAAAATTATGCAAATATCAAATGTGAAGTATTTTTAGCTAGTGAATTTAGATATCAAAAACATTTTTATGATAAAGATACATTAGTTGTATTTATTTCTCAGTCTGGAGAAACTGCGGACACTTTAGAGGCTCTTAGAATTACTAAAAGTGATGGTATAGATACTTTAGCTATTGTTAATGTAGTGGGTTCTTCGATTGCTAGAGAAGCGGGTAAAGTATTATATATTAAAGCAGGAACTGAAATAGCTGTGGCCACGACAAAAGCATTTACAGCCCAGTATTTACTTCTTACACTTATTGCCCTTAAAATGGCTGGTATAAATGATTTAAGCAAGTTTTATAAAATTAATGAAGCATTAGAAACTGTATTTGCTATAGACTTTCAAAAATATGCAGAAAAAATATATACTAAAAAAGATGCATTCTTTATTGGCAGAGGAATAGATTATGGTTTATGTGAAGAGGGAAGTCTTAAGTTAAAGGAAATAAGTTATATTAACTCATCAGCGTTTGCTTCTGGAGAACTTAAACATGGTACTATATCATTAATTGAAAAAGATACTCCAGTTATGGGAATAATAACTGATGATAATCTTGCTTTAAAAACAATTAGTAATATAAAAGAGGTTCATGCAAGGGGAGCATATAGTTTATTTATTACAAGTTTAGATATTGATGGCGATTTTTATGATGATAAAATTAAAGTGCCTCATATAAATAATTATATAGATCCTATTTTAATTGTAGCAAGTTTGCAACTTCTTGCATATAATGTTGCTCTTTTAAAAGGCGAGGATATAGATAAACCAAGAAATTTAGCTAAAAGTGTTACTGTGGAATAAAGTAGCACTTTTTTCATATTATTAATTATGGATTTAATTATTAGTTTTTTATTTGTTTCTATTATTGGCACGCTTTTTCATTTTACATACGATTATTTTAATCATAATAAAGTCACATCTATTTTTTCGGCAGTTAATGAAAGTACGTGGGAACATATTAAGATGGGACTTTCATCTGCACTTTTATTTAGTATTTTTGATGGATTTAAATATGGTAAAATTGGTACATATTTTTTTGCTAAATCAGTAAGCTTACTTATGATAATCTTGATTATACCAATACTTTTTTATGGTTTTAAATTACTTTTTAAACGAAGTTTTCTTATTATAGATATCTTAATATTTTATATTGCTATATTTACTAGTTCTTATTTTTTTTTCTATATAATTAGAAATATTAAAGAAATATATATTTTAAATTATATTGGTTGCATTATGTTATTTATTATATTTAGTTTATATTTACTTTTTACAATTATGCCACTCAAAAATGAATTATTTTTAGATCCAATTACTAAAAAATATGGTTTAGATAGTAAAAGATAGTTTTATCATTTTAATTATTATGATAAACTATTGTTATGAAGAAAGTATTTTTTATTATTAATATTGTTTTATGTGTTATATCATTTTTATATGGAATATCTATTTTAAATGTAAATTCAGGTACTCTTTTTTACTTAATTTGGTTTTTAATTAGTGCATTTTTTATTATTATAGATTTACTTATTTATTTTAAAGTATTTGAAAGATATAAAGTTTTTAAAAAAATTTTTATTTGGGTATGTTCTATTGGAATTTGTATATTTTTAGTTATTCTTAGTTTGATTATAAGTAAAATGAATGTAAAACCTGTAAAAAACTTGGATTATATTATCGTTTTAGGTGCTCAAGTTAAAGAAAGCGGTCCTAGTGTAGTTTTAAGATATCGACTTGATAGAGCAGTAAGCTATTTAAAAGAAAATGATAATACTTTAGTAATAGTTTCTGGTGGGAAAGGCATAAATGAACCTGCTACCGAAGCAAGTGTTATGAAAGAATATTTAGTAAATAATGGTATTAATGAAAATAGAATTATTATTGAGGATAAAAGTAATACTACTAAAGAAAACTTAATCAACTCTAAAAAAATAACCGGTGATAATAAATCAATAGGAATAGTTACAAATAATTTTCATATGTATAGAGCTCTTTTGATAGGAAAGAAGTATAAAGTTAATGCTGTAGGTATCCCCTCAAAATCTAATAGTTATTACCTTCCTAACAACCTTTTAAGGGAAGTATTTGCATATATAAAATTTATTATATTAGGGTAATTGAATTTACTCTTTTTTTATGGTACAATAATTTCACTTTATGGGGGGTAATTATGAATTATCAAAAATTTATGGAACTTGTTCCAAAAGAAACAAAAGATTTTGTATTTACAGTTTTGAAAAATTATTCAAAATATGAAGATTTGTATTTAAAAAATATTTTAGTTAATGGTTGCAGAAGAAATATATATTTTTACATTGAAGAAAGTAAGTTAGCAGTATTAATGATTAAAATTTTTAATACTACGCCTTATAGTTCACACTCAAAAGATATTTTAAAAAATGATGTTTATTTTGAAAAAACTAATTATTATAGTAGTGTCATCGAGGAACACAAACTTGCGAATATCAAATTGTCCTCATACAATCCAAATACTAATTATGAAGAATTGTTTAATAATTTAAATTCTTATTTTTGCTTTTTAAATAATGAAATTGACTATATAACATTATCTCCTTTAAAAATTTATAAAAGGGTTGTAATGCAATGTTATAAAATAGATAATATTGAATATTGCTTTATACCTCAAGTAAGTGCAGCAACAATATTGCCTTATGATAATAACATTAATAATATGGAAATGAACTATATAAGTGAAATCAGAAATGATTTATATGAAAAGGCCAGTATTGATGTTATTAAAGTCGTAGAAAACGCCTCTATAATATTTCAAAAAGCAAAAGATAACTTTAGTGACTATAATGACTTATCAAGTATTACAATTTTAATGTCTATACTTTTAAGTAGTTCTTGTAAAGAGATTCAAAGTAAACTTTCCAATTATGAATTTGATATTGTAAATAAAGAAAAATATAGTACTTTTATAGAAAATGAAAAGGTAGATTATACACTAGTAAAATATTATTTTGAAAAATATTTAAAATTTAAAAATGTAAATGAATTATTTTTAGCATTATTTAATAGAAATGTAACTAACTCAGTGGAGGTTGAAAAAATATTTTTAAGTGCAGGACTTTCTAAAGAAAAAGCTAAAAGTATTTTGCTCACTCCCTCAAAAGAGGAAATTATTACAGAATTTTATGCTGATATTGTTCCAAAAGAAAAAGGTGATTATCAATTGATATGCTCTATGTATAATAGCGTTAATACTCATAATAAAAGGCTTTATCCTAATGATAATATGTATTTAACTCTTATTGCTTTTGATTATCAAAATAATGGCAAACTATCAAAATATTTTTTAGAAAATGGAATTACTCTTGAAATGATTTTATCTAAATATAGTATTGTATTAAGTGACTCTCAAGATATAGACTATCAAACATATTTAAATGAAGTATTAATAGGTTACAAAGATGCAAAAGATAAGTTAAAATTTATGGCAAGTAGTAAATTTGTAAATGATTTATTTAATACATTTGCTATAAATAAAACCAATAATTTAGATAGTGATATTAATAATTACTATAAACTTATTGAAATAAAAGAAACTGAGGCATCTTACGAAAGAATTTATAAAGGTAAAGATAAAATATATATTGATTTTTTAAATACCTCTTATGAAATATATGATAAGTTAAGAAATTCTGATGTAATAAATAGTATCTTATCACAAACTGATTTAAAAGTACTATCAATATTGATTACATTAGAACTTATTACATTATATATACCAATGATTGATACTATAAAAAATACCGTTTTAAATGAAAATATCATTAATGAGGCCTTAGGTGATGTTTATAATGTTAATTTTAGTTTATATAGTGAGGTAAAAAACCTAATTAATATAAATATTTCTAATGGAAATGAAAGCACAACTTTAAAACAAAAAATTAATGATATTAATCACCCTGTTGAGGTAGAAAAAGTATTTGGTTCATATTTAGATGATGATTTATTATATACTTTATATAAACTTTTTGAAAAAGAAAAAGATAATAGTTTAATTTTGAAAAAAATATTTATGGGTAAAACTATAAAGGAAATTAAAAGTAATATTGATAATGAGGTTATTAGGGTAGCAACTAAGAAAGAATATGATGAATATCAAAAATTATTATGTATGCCAAATGATAATGCTTGCGATTCTACAAAACAACTCCTTAATAAACTTTGTATAATCAATTTAACTGATATAAAAGTAAATATTTTATATGAATTTGTAGCTATGAATTTTGATAATAGCTCACTTGATTTTTATCAAGAGGCTTTAGGAAAATATGGAATTACTAAAGAAAGTTTATCAAAAAAATTTGGATTTATTAATAGTAAGCTTACTTATAATGAAATTAATTTAGAAAATTTAGTGGCTTTAGAGGACTACTTCACAATCCAAAATAATGGTCATAAATATAAAAATAGTATTCAAAATATATTAATTAATTTAATTACAGACGATTATTTTGATGAATTAATTACGAATAAAAAGGCACTTTTATATGAACTTAAAGAAACTAAAAAATATATACCATCACTTAGTGAAACTATTGAAAACCTGCAAAGCGTTCCAATTGAGGAAGTTAACATTGATAGTTTAAGTGAAATTATGAAATTTGGTGATGCCTTAAACGGAGAATATGAACTTGTTACAAGTGAGGAAAGAAAAGCCCTTGAAAGCGATAGTAGTGCATTATCAATTCAAACTATAAATGATTTATTATCAAAGAAAAACAAACGCAAAAAGGGATTTTGGGCATCATTATTTGAGCCTTATGAAGAAGAAAAAACTATTACTGATGTTCCCACTTTAAAAGAGGCAATTAATAAAAACATTGTTATTTTGTCAAAAGAACTTTTAACATTTGATTTAGTAAGAAAATATATATCAGTTTATTTTGCTAAAAATCTAGAATATGTTAATAAATCTAGTGAAGCACTTGCTTTATTAAATGAAAGACTTAGTAAGTTAAATCCTAAAGATACTTTTGAATATGCTTCCTTTTTAGAGGTAAATTCAATGAAAACTATTATGAAAGAAAAAAATAAAAGATTTAATGTTACAAGCTCGCTTTTAAACCAAGAATTATATAAAATTAATGCCGCAATTGTTAATCATTTTATTACAATAAATGCTTTAGAAATGGCAAGAGATGATTTAATACCTTTAATAGGTAGTGAAGTAATAATTGGTACTGGATTTATATCAAATAATAATGCTATGCAAATTACAAATGATGTAATTGGTCTTTTTCAAGCAATACTTGCACAAAATGTTGAACAAACTAAAATTATGCTTGAAAGACTTAATAATATGCCAAACATTGATGTTACAAAGTTAAATGCTAATGTAAATGGTTATATTGAAATGCTTGAGGAAAAAAATAGAAGTTTAGAAATGTAAAGTCTAAACTTTTTTTAATATTTAATTGAAAAAATGTATAAAATATAATATACTTAATTTAGATAGGAGGACAAAATGAATATAGTGTTAATTGTTATTATAGTTTTAGTTGTAATAATTGCTTTATACGTAATTAATACAAGAAATGCATTAGTAGTTTTAAGAAACAAGGTTAAAGACCAATTAAGCCAAATTGATGTTCAACTTAAAAGAAGATTTGATTTAATACCTAATTTAGTTGAAACTGTAAAAGGATATGCTAAACATGAAAAATCTACTTTAGAGGATGTTGTCAAAGCTAGAAATACATATTTATCTGCTTCGACTCCTGAAGATCAATTAAAAGCAGATGGACAGCTTACTGCTGCAGTTAATAAACTTTTTGCTTTAGCGGAAAGTTATCCTGATTTAAAAGCAAATGAAAGTTTCTTATCACTTCAGAAAGAACTTACTACATGTGAAGAAAAAATTACTTATGCTAGACAATTTTATAATGATTCAGTACTTTCTTACAATAACAAGATTGAACTTTTTCCTAGTAGTATAATTGCTAGTATGTTCCATTTTGAAAAAGAGAAATTTTTTGAGGCAAGTGCTGAAGAAAGAAAAAATGTACAAGTAAAATTCTAGGCATTGCAAAATGCCTTTTTTAATAGGAAGGTTTATGAGAAAAAGAAATTTATTATTATTTATTATTTTAATGTTATTTCCAGTTTTAGTATTTGCTAAAAATGATATTTATTCAAAAAATGCCGATATTTATATTAATAAAGATGGTAGTGCAAATGTTACTGAAACTTGGGATGTAAAAGGGCAGGATGGTACAGAGTGGTATATTCCCCTCACTAATCTTGGTCAAAGTGAAATTTTAAACTATAGCGTTTCAATGGATGGTAAAGATTTAAAATTTAAAAGTTGGAACATTGATGAAGGTATAAGTCAAAAAGCCGGTTATTATGGAATAAATTATGTAAATAATGGTATGGAGTTATGCTTTGGTAAAACAGATTATAAAAGACATACTTTTGTAATTAAATATACTATAACTAATTTTGTATTTACCACAAGTGATGCTGATGTTATTTCTTGGCGTATATTTGAATATCAAAATAGTTCTACAAATTGGGAAAACTTTACAGTTAATATAAAAAGTTTTTATTCATTTCCTGATACTTTAGATGTATGGGGATATGGATACAAAGGTTATGCTTATGTAAAAGATGGAATGATTCAAATGTCTAATGAAGGAGATATGGGTACAAACTATGTTGTACTTCAGGCAAAGTTTCCAAAAGGTACTTTTGAAAACCTAGTTACATATTCACAATTTGATAGCTTTGATGATGTAAAAGATATGAATGATGAAGGAAAATTTGAATATGATTATGATTTAGATAATGAGTATTCAAATTTAAGTACATTAGGAAAAATATGGTATATTATAAAAAATATTATTTCTACAGTATTTCCATTTGCATTATTTGTTTGGATTGCTGTAATGTGTACTAAACCTGAATTTGGTTACAAAGACAATAAAAAAATTGATAAGAATAATACGCCAATGTTTAGAGATATTCCTTGTAATAAAGATATTTATTATGCAAATACACTTATTTATTTAAATAAATTTGGTTATAAAGAAGGAAATATAATTGGGGCAATCATTCTTAAATGGATCAAAGAAGATAAAGTTAGATATATTAAACGTAATGATGGTACTAAAAAAGAAGAAAGTGTATTAGATTTAACTAGTAAGCCTGAGTTTACTGAAAAAGTTGAACAAGAATTATTTGACATTATGTATAAAGCTTCAGAAGATGGATATCTTGAAAGTAAAGAACTTGAAAAGTATTGCAAAAATCATTATTCAAAGTTCTTTAGTATATTTACAAGACAAGTTAATGAGAAAATAAATTCTTTAGAAGCTGAAGGTAAAATTTATAAAAAGATTAATAAAAAAGATACTAAAGCAAAGAAGATTATGGATGAATCAATTTATGAAGATAGTCAAAGACTATTTGGTTTAAAACTATTCTTTAATGAATTTGCTAAAATGAACACAAAAGAAACTTTAGAGGTTAAAATATGGGATGAATACTTAATGTTTGCTTATCTATTTGGTATGGCCGATAAAGTATCTAAACAACTTAAAAATTTATATCCAGAATATATTGAACAAGAACTTGAAAGAAATAATTTAGATTTAAATACTTTAGTTTTAATTAATAGTATGACAACTCGTTCAGTAAATGCTGCAAGTGCCGCAAGAAGTGCTGCACAAAGTTACTCATCTGGTGGCGGTGGATTTTCCTCAGGAGGCGGAGGAGGAGGCTCCTTTGGTGGAGGCGGATCTTCTGGAGGTGGAGGAAGTAGATAATACTTTTTTCATAGAAAATGCAAGAAATTGCATTTTTTTTATTTATTTTTTTTTAAAATGTGGTATACTTAATTTATGTGAGTTATTAAATTATAATTCAATGGGCTGTTAGCTCAGTTGGTAGAGCAACTGACTCTTAATCAGTGGGTCTAGGGTTCGAATCCCTAACAGCCCACCATTGAAAAAATAAAATCTAACAATATTTTGAATTTGCTAGATTTTTTTTGTTATAAAATAAAAAAACTGATATTAACTATCAGATTTAGCATCTAAAAAGTAAATAGGTCTTCCTTCTTTTTGATATTGTTTTTCATAATTTGTCATTATATTAGGAATATTTCTTTCATCTTTATGTAAGTCAAGTGAAACAGTATTAAAAATATACCAATAATTAGATAAACTTTCAAGAGAATAAGCAAAGAAACCTTTGTTATCAGTTTTTAAAATAATGTGTTTATGTTTAGTAAAGATTTTATCATATATTCTTAAATAACTTTCATGAGTAAATCTTCTTTTTTCATCTTGTTTTTTTGGCCAAGGATCACAAAATGTTAAATATATAGTATCAATTTCTCTTTGAAAAATATTACCAATTTCTTTAGCATCTATATTGATTAATTTAAGATTATTAAGGTTTAAATTTGATAATCTATTTACAGCCATAACCATCTGTGAATCTACAATTTCAAGACCAATATAATTAATATTTGGATGAGCTTTAGCCATATCAATAATAAAATCACCACGTCCCATACCAAGTTCTAAACAAATAGGATTACTATTATTAAATAATTCATGCCATCTTTTTTGATATTCATATGGATTTTTAACTAAATATTTACTAGAACCAACTATTAAATCTGCGTTTTTAATTTTTTTATATTGCATTTCTTCACTTCCTAAAATAATTATAATAAAAAAAGGCTAAATAAGCAAGTTTTTAGTTGCATGCTTTCTTTTTATATGATAAATTATTTTTGAGGTCATATTATGTATTATTTAGCATATGGAAGTAATTTAAATTTAAGTGAAATGAAAGAAAAATGTCCATTTTACAAAGTAATTGGTAGAATGTTTTTATATAATTATACTTTATCTTTTAAAGGTGAAGAACCTGGATTTTTAACTATAGAACCAAAAGAGGGTAGTGTAGTACCAATTGGTATCTTTAAAGTAAATAAATTGTTTATTAAAAATCTGGATATGTATGAAGATTATCCACATTTATATAATAAAAAGGAAATAGAATTTGAATTATATGGCAAAGTAGTTAAAGGCTTAATCTATATAATGAATGATGATTTTGATTATGCAATGCCCAATGATTATTATTTTAATTGTTGTAAAGTAGGGTACAATGACTTTAATTTTGATGATTTTTATCTAAAAGAAGCTCTAGATTATACCTCAAATAAGATAAAAACTAACGAAAAAACGAGAAATTTGTATTTATAACAAATTTTTGATAAAAAATAGTTGCATTTATTAAAAAAATAAGGTACAATTAATTAGTACGAAAAAGAAGTGGGCTTGTAGCTCAGCTGGTTAGAGCGCACGCCTGATAAGCGTGAGGTCGGAGGTTCAAGTCCCCCCAGGCCCACCATTTTTTGGCCCGTTGGTGAAGCGGCTTAACACACTGCCCTTTCACGGCAGCATTCATGGGTTCGAATCCCGTACGGGTCACCATTAAGTTAATAATTGTCCGTATTATCGGGCTTTTTTTATGCTAAAAATTACCCATTTTCCATATTTTCCATATATTTCGCGGTAAAACTGCGGTAATTTTTGTGTTAAGCCTTTGACTTGAACCTTAATACCTCATGCTTATCATCACATTTTGTCACATAAAAAAAATCTAGGATACCCTAGAATATTTTTATATATAATGGCGGAGCAGGAGAGATTTGAACTCTCGCGCCAGTTACCCGACCTACACCCTTAGCAGGGGCGCCTCTTCAGCCTCTTGAGTACTACTCCAAACCAAGTTACTTATACATTTTACTATATAAATAACCACTTTGTCAATTAACTTAATGAAGTTTTTACATTTTCTATGAAAGAAGTCATTGTACTGAAATAATCATCATCCATAGAAAGAGTCATTAAATTAACATCAATTAATTTAGCATTATTATTAACTAACACTTTTATTTTTTCATTTTCTTTATCATTTTCTGTACACAAGATATATGTATATTTTTTATTTTTAAATTTAGATTTTATATTATTATATTTATTTTCTTTTAAATTGTCAGCATCATCAAGACTAATTACATCAAATCCATAACTTTTAAGAAAGTTAAATACTTTACTACTTACAACAATTGTATATTTTCCATTAGATTGTGCCTCATTTGCTATACTTCTTAAGTTTGCATCCATAAGAGATATTTTTTCCTCGAAATCAGCATAATTTTTATTAACCTCTTCGATAATATATTTACTTGTCAAATAATTTGTAAGATTCTCTTTAATATTTTTAGCAAGCATTAAATAATTTTTAGGGCTTAACCAAAGTTCAGCAGGATCATTTTCATAAGACAATCCATAAGAAACATCAATTATCAAAAGATTTTTATTTTTATTTAATAAAGTCTTAGCAATTTCTTTTTCTTTAGTTAAACCATTATAAACAAAAAGGTTGGCATTTGCATAATTTGTAATTTGTTTTCCTGTTAGTTTATAAGTGTTTAAATCACAATCTTTTGGGTAGATACTACTTATTTCTCCGTAATCATTATATAAATACTTTACTAAATAATTTACTGGGTAAACCGTAGTATAAATAGTTGCACCTTCGAGGTCATCTTTTTTAATTGAACACGAAGATAATATTAATGTAAATAAGGTTAGCAAGCAAAATGTTTTAAATAATTTTAATTTCATTTAAATTTTCCTTTCATGGAACTGGATCATATCCACATTTTCCATTTGGACGACATCTTTTCAACCTTTTAAAGCCGAGTTTTAAACCTTTAATTACGCCATACTTATAAATAGATTCAATCATATATTCGCTACATGTTGGAGTAAATCTACACATTTTATGTGATATATTTGGAATAATTTGATAACCTCTTATTAAATATATTATAATCATTTTCATATTTCGTCCATACTTAGTATTATACTATATATTTTTAAAATTTACAATTACCTAATAATATGTTATACTTACTAAGGAAAGTAATAGGTGAGTATATGAATTTCTTAGAAAAATATAACATTAAAATTAATAATACATTGTTATTATCAGAAGCACTAACTCATTCTTCTTATGCGTATGAAAATAATATAAATTCATATGAAAAACTAGAGTTTTTAGGAGATGCAGTATTAAGTGTAATAGTAAGTGAGTATTTATATAATAAACATAATTTAAAAGAGGGTCAAATGACTAAAATTAGAGCTAGTTATGTATGTGAGGATGCTTTAAATGTTTATGCTAAAGAAGTAGGTTATGCTGACTTAATTAAAGTTGGCAATGGGCTTCATGGTAAAGCAAATGAAACAATAATTGCAGATGTTTTTGAAGCTATTTTAGCGGTTATTTATATTGATCAAGGATTTGAAACTTGTAAAAGATATATTTATGCTGTTGTTATACCTCACATTCAAAGAAATGAACAGTTCTTTGCTGATTATAAAACTGCTTTTCAAGAGGTTGTTCAAACAAGTCAAAGGTCAGTAATTTATGAAGTAGAAAGCATTACTGATGAAGAAGGAAAACCTTTATTTAAAGCTTATGCTATTGTAGATGGTTTAACACTAGGAAGTGGAACTGGTAAATCTAAAAAAGAAGCAGAACAAATGGCAGCAAAAGATGCCTTAAGGAAAAGTGCAAGGTAGATTATGTATATAAAAAGTATTAAAATGCAAGGGTTTAAATCCTTTGCTGATAAAACAGAACTTGATTTTGATAAAAATATATGTGCAATAGTTGGCCCAAACGGAAGCGGTAAAAGTAATGTTGTTGATGCTCTTTTATGGGTTTTAGGAGAGCAAAGTGTCAAAACTTTACGTGGTGATGACAAAATGAGCGATATCATTTTTAGTGGTTCTAAATCAAGAGAAGGTTTAACTAAAGCAAGTGTAAGTATTTTATTTGATAATGAAGATCATACTTTACCATCAGAGTTTGGTGAAGTTGAAATAAAAAGAACTATTTATAAAACTGGCGAAAATGAATATTTTATAAATAACTCGAGAGTAAGACTTAAGGATATTACTGACCTTATACTTGATGTATCATCAAAGTTCAATATAATTACACAAGGAAATATTAATGCTTTAGTAGATAATAAATCTTCAGAAAGAAGAGTACTTTTTGAAAATGCCGCTGGAGTATTAAAATATAAAAAAAGAAAAGAAGAAACTTTAAAAAAACTTGATAATACCAAAGAAAATATTACAAGATTAAACTTAATAATCAAGGAAGTTATGTCTTCATTAAAGCCATTAGAAAAACAAAAAAAAGAGGCCGAAAAATATATCAAAATAAAGGATAATCTTGAAAATATTGAAGTTTCTTTAATCGCAAGTGATATTACAAATATTAAAGAAAGATATGAAAATATTAAATTAGAAAATAGCAAATTAAAAAAAGAGCAAGAAGTAAATGTTTTTCTGCATCCTGAGGAACTTGAAAAACTTAAATTGATTCTTTTACAAATGGATGAAGAAATAACCAAATCAAATGAACAAATTATTCAAATTAATGATGATATATCAAGACTTCAAAGTCAAAAACAAATTAATTTAGAAAGAGTAAAATTAAGTGTAAACGAAAGTGCTATTAATGAAAACCTACTTAGACTTAAGGAAGAAAAACTATCTATTGAAAAAAATATTGCTGTCTTTGATAGTGAAATAAAATCTTTAAAGGATGAATACAACACGTTAATTAAGGAATATAATGATAAAAATAATACTCAATTAAAGGAAAAAATTAAAATAACTACTTTAAAAAGTGATTACAATGTAAAATCTAAAGAATTATTTGACTTAGAAAACAGAGTTAATATTGCAAAAAGTAATATTGAAAATAATTCTTTCTTGCCAAAAAGTATTGCAGCAGTTTTAAATTCAAAAGCTTTAAGTGGAATATGTGACCGTATTGAAAACTTAATCGAAGTAAATGTTGTCCATAAAATAGCCATTTCATCTTCTTTAGGTGCCGCTAAAAACTTTATAGTAACAACTGACTTTGATAGTGCAAAAAGAGCTATTAAGTACCTTAAAAACTTTGATTTAGGAAGATGTACATTCTTTCCTCTTGATACTATAAAATCTCGTTATATTGATAATATAACATTAAATAGTATTAAAGATTTAACTGGTTTCATAGGAATTGCATCTGATCTTGTAAGTTATGATAAAAAATATAAAAATATTATTGAAAATCAACTTGGTAACGTTATTATAGTGGATAGTCTTGATGATGCAAATAAAATTGGTAAAAAGACTGATTATAAATATAAAATTGTCTCTTTAGAGGGTGATATTTTATATTCAGGTGGAGCAGTAAGTGGTGGTAGAGTAAATACAAATAATGATGACAAATTAAACCTTTTACACATGCAAAATGAATATAATGATAAAAAAGGATTACTACAAAGTATATCTGTTACTTTAGATAATGCTAATGATAAATATGAAGAACTTGAGAAAGAAATTAGTGAAATTAATTATAAATTAACTGAGAAAAGAGTTTTAATTGAAAATAAAGAAAGAGTTTTATCGGAAACAAAAGATAAATTAACATACACTGAAAGCAATATTGATGGCTTTAAAAACCTTAATAATAATACTTTAAATGATAAAATCGAGGAAATATTATATACACTTAATAGTAAATCTAAAGAAAAAGAGATACTTGAAAATAATTTAATTTCTTTGAAATCTAGAAAGTTTGATTTAAATAATAAGATTGAAGATTTGGAAAGAAAGATTAATGAAGTAAATAGTAAATATAATAAAAATGAAAGCTTAATTAAAAATAATGAAATTGAAATCGGTAAGTTAGAGGTAAAAATGGACTCACTTCTTGAAAATCTTCAAAATGAGTATAATATGACTTATGAAAATGCCTTAAAATCATATGAACTTACTATGGATCCTGAAGAGGCCCGGGAAATTGTAATTAAATATAAAAATGATTTAAAAGGACTTACAAATATTAATATAGGAAGTATATCTGAATATGATAGATTAAGTAAAAGATACGACTTTTTAGCAGGTCAAAAAGATGATTTAGAGTCATCGTCTAAAGAACTTTATAATATAATTGATGAAATGGATGATATTATGAAAAAGCGTTTTAAAGAGACTTTTGATAAAATATCTACTGAATTTTCTATTGTATTTAGAAAAATGTTCAAAGGTGGAAATGGTGTTTTAAAATTAATCGATGAAAATGATTTACTTAATACCGGAATCTCTATTTTAGCGGTTCCACCAGGAAAAAAACTTAATTCAACATCAATGTTATCTGGTGGAGAAAAAGCCCTTACGGCAATTTGTCTTATATTTGCAATACTTAATGTTAAACCAGCTCCATTTATTGTTTTAGACGAGGTTGAAGCACCACTTGATGAAGAAAATGTATCAATGTTTGGTGATTATTTAAAAAGTATGCAAAATATTAGTCAATTTATATTAATTACTCATAAAAAGAAAATGATGGAATATGCAAGTAACTTATATGGTGTAACAATGCAAGAGAGTGGAGTATCTAAGCTAGTAAGCGTAAAACTAGAAAATAATGTAGAATAACATTAAAATAGGTTTACAAATTAGTGTTAAGTAATGTATAATAAAAATGTAAAGGAGTACAAGGATAATTTATGGACGCATTAAACAAACTATTACAAGATTTAGGAATATCTAAGGTAAAATTAGCAAAATATTTAGGAGTATCAAGACAAATGGTTTACAATTATTTGACATTTGAGGATATTAATAATTGGCCAAAAGAAAAGAAAGCATTATTATTTCAATTATTAGAAATAGATTCTTCCTCTTTTAAAGGCTTTGATAAAATTAAAGTGACAACTGAATATATGCTTAGAATTGAAAAGAAATTAAATAATACATCACAAAAGGAAGAAAATATGACAAATAATTTTGATTTAAGTGGTATAACAAGAGATGATAAATGTCTTTTATCTGATATTGTTTATTTACTTAAGGAAAAGTTAATTGATGGTTCAAAAGCAGAGAAGGGGACAGTACAATACATCTATTACCTACTTTCTTCGATGGAAAATGTACCTGAAATTAAATATATGCTTGCTTATATAGCTAAAACAAATGGATTTATTGATCCAGATGAATTTCTTTATAATGAAGATAAACAATTTATTTTCGAGGGAATATTATATTCTGGTTTAACTTTATATAATAATGGGGGAGCCTCAAAAAGTAAAGTTGCTGAATCAAGAAAAAGATTTATTCGTGAAATTGAACTTAAAAAACAGGAAAAAATTGGTCGTACACAGGCTTTAAATACAATTAGAGTTCAAGCACTACATGAACTTGGTTATACAGATATTAATAAAGAAAATGCTACAGAAGTATTTGAAAAGATTGCTGAAATTGAATCAAGGAAAATGTGTGGAATTCCTGAAGATAAAAAGAAATAGGGGACTACCCTATTTTTTTTATGAAATAAATCATGCGTGTATATATATCCTTATTTATATATTAATAAGGTATATATTATAACCTTATTTTATATTTAATAAGGTAAATAATACTTTATTTATAATTAATAATGTTTAATAAAGCATAATTTTAAATTTAAATAAAATTTTTTATAATAAAATATTTTTTAACTAAATCAAAAACTTAATTACAAACTTAAATAATATTTCAAAAAAAGCATCAATGAACTAATCAATTAATGCTTAAATTTACTTAATTTTATATCAAATACTATCTTCGTATAATATATATTATGTTAACTTATGTTTCTTTTTTATTATCTAAATAAACTGATTATTAATATTATTATAATAACAAGTACTATACCAATAGCTACATATAAAAGTATATTACTTCCTAAAGAATTATTATTATTAATATCAACTGTAGTATTTTGATCTTGATTTTGATCATCTTTAATTGGTTCCTTAGTATTTTTAACATCTTTAACATTCTCAAACATATTATTTTTTTCTTTATCTTCGCCAACTGCACTATAGTATAAACCATATTCGCAAGGACTATATTCTTTAATTTGTGTTGCACTAGTATATGGTTTATTTTTTCCATTAAGCCAATCAGTAAACCAAGTATATTGTTGTGATAAATGATATGAATAACCTATTTTAGATACTTCATAAGCTGTTTTACCACCAAATGAGGAAAGAGGTTTATCATAGTCTAAAACTATAGGATTTTCTTTATATAAATGTAAATATAGTTTTTGAATCTCCCAAGGTTCATACCCTACTCCTTCGATTGTATAGTTTTTATCATAAGCAAGTTTATAAGCACTTTCTAAAACATAAGTATTAAGCATATGTTGTCCATGAGAGTACTCCCCTTTTTCATCATGACCTACGACTACATAAGGCTTATATTTTCTTATTTGTGTTACTTCATACTTTATTGCATCTTCAAGTGAAAAACCAGCATTTTGTAAATTTAATAAAGCACCATCCCTTGTTGTTGCCCAAGCATCTGGAAAATCACTTACAACTGGATAATATTTAATTCCCACAGCCCATAATCCATTTAAAAGTTCATGATATCTCAAAACATTATTTGTATGTCTAGTAAAATATACTACTTGAATCTTTTTACCAGCATCCACATAAGTGGGCATTAACCCCGCAAAAAAGAGTTGTTCATCATCAGCGTGAGTTGTAAAAAGCATTAAATCTGCAGTATCTAGATTTTTCCAATCTTGAACCATATCAGGTAAGTTATCATCATTATAAATATAAATATCCGCTATAGAAAACTCATCATCATACTGAATTTTAAATGTATTAACGTTATTATTTATCTTTATAAGTTCATGTAAGTAACCATTTTGTCCTACAATATTTTCATAATTATCAAATAAAATTTTTCCTTTTGTAGCATGATCATGATACATAATATAAACATTTTTAATATTTTCCTCACATTCAACAGTTATTGAATGATTTTTAGATTTAGTTAAAAATGTTGAAAAATTATCATCAGTTATATCTTTAGTTGAATAATAACCTAATCTTATTTTACATTCATTTGTAATATCTTTAGCATTTACCATTATAGGTAACATCATTATAATAATTAAAACAATAAATCTTTTCACTTTATACCACCTTTACTATATATATTTAGTATACCATACTTTATAATTTATTTATAAAAAAATTAAATAATTTTTCAGAATTTTCATCTTCTAAATCTTCAGGATGCCACTGCACACCAATAAAACATTTTTTAGTTTTGTCCTCAACCTCTTCGATTATATCATTGCAAACCGCACCAACATTTAAATCAGTACTTACAACATAGTCTTTATGTCTTGAGTTTACCATTATTTTTTTCTGACCTATTATAGAGTATAATAAACTATTTTTATATATATCTACACTATGCACATACTTATCTTTGCTTTTATGCTCTAAAGTATTTAAATGACCAAATTTACCATTAATTGCTACCCCCATAGTCTGCATACCTAAACATATTCCTAAAAGTGGTTTATCTAACTTATAAAGGTATTTTACTACCTCAAGTTCTAAAGGATAAATATCATCTCCACCAGGAAGAATTATTCCATCACAAATATCAATTATTTCCTTAACCTTATTAAAACTATCATTAAAATCAAAAGGTATTAAAATAACCTGGGCTTTACCATTTAACTTATTATATATATTTTTAGGTATATATAATATCTCCTTATTATTTAAATTTTCTTCTCTTGTTAATATTCCTACTCTTTTCATAATTAAATTATAATACTAATTAAGATAATAATAAAGCCTAAAATAAAGCCTAAGTTCATAAATTTATTTTCTTTATAAGAAAGTACCTTAGGAAGCATTTGTTCAATTGATAAAGTTATCATTAAAAAAGCTACACCAGTAAGTATTAAAGAAAGAGTTATTACACTTACAAATCTTGCTAAAAATAAATATGATAAAATTGCCCCAATAAACTCTGAAAAACCACTTAAAAATGTATTTAAAAAGGCTTTTTTGCGACTTTTAGTGGCATAATATATTGGAACTGCGATAGCAATGCCTTCGGGAAAATTATGAAGTGCTATTGCAACTGCCATCTTAATACCTAAATTTAAATCTTTATAACTACTTATGAATGTAATTACTCCTTCGGGTAGATTATGCATAATTAAAACAACCATTGATAAAATTCCTAATTTATATAAATTATTTTCATATTTTGATAAAAGATTACCTATATATTTAATTAGATAATAACTGCATAAAAATAATAAGCTAAATAATAATATTGACCATATTTTATATCTATTAATTATTATAAATATTGAACTAGGAAGTAAATCAAATATACTAATTCCAATCATAATAGCAATAGAAAAAGATAAAGAAAATGTAATAAATTTATTTATATTTTGACTTTTAATTTTAACAAACAAAAACACGCAACCTAAACAAGTTGAAAATGATGCAAATAAAGATACTAATAAAGCATTAATTATATTCATAATAAAATATATGTAAAATAAATTAAATATACCAATTATTTCCATAGTATTTTTATCAAAACTATCCATAATAATATCAGGAGGAAATAAATGAGTAATTCAAGAAGTAATGCTAGAACTTGTAAAGCAAAAGCAAGAAATAACGCTAGAAGTAATTCACAATCTGCAAGAAATAATTCTACAAATGCTAGAGCTAACTCAAGATCTAAATAAGCATTATATATGAAAAAAGGAAGGTAACCCCTTCCCTTTTGTATGTAGTTAATTTTCTAATAAAAATTTTAATTACTTTTTAACTACAACTACTTAAATCAATTTCATATGGAGAATCTGGTGATCCATCTCCAGAAGAATAATTTGCACAACTTGCAAGGGAAATTACTGGTCTTATTCCTAATTCTTGATTTGTTCCATAATATTCTATCATTCCTCTGGTTGAAGCTTGTTGAACAAAATATACATAATGTTCAATACCATCAGTTTCAGCTGGTGTCATTGTCCACCAACTGTTTTTGTAGTTTTCACTTTTTGAATTTATATAAAAATATGTTTTAATATTTAATGTATTTTGTCTTGAACCGCCAGCAAATACAAGCTCATCCGCAGATATCAACCCAATGTAACTTTGTATAATTCCTTCATCAGAGCAAGTTAAAGTTGGAATATAACTACCACTTAATTCAATTCTACCTTTAGCTAAATAAATATCACCATTATATAATTCAACTTCATTACAAAATGATGTATTATATTTTTCAATTAAAGTATTTTTCAAAGAATTATTATACCAAATATTTAAAATCTTGCTTGGTAAAAGTTGATATTCATCATTAACTTTGTAAGCGTTTATATAAATACTAGCATTTTCATTAGGGAATGCAAAACCATAGTAAGCTGCTTTAGAATTTGGTTGTTCACCACTCCCACCATAACCATTTGCTATGATATATGCTGAATTAGTTAAATATACATTATACGGATTATAAATAATATTGTCTGCTATTATGTTGTTTAAATCATCCGGGCTCGTTCCTGCATATAAAAGCTTAATTCCATCATCTTCTGTGGTTCTTACAATTCTCCAATATATGTCACTATTTATTGGAATATGTATTAATTCGTTTTGATCACTTGCGCATTTAATAGAAGAATAATACCTACTATCATCTGCATTTTGACACCCATACCAGTCATTAGTATAATTTCCAAATTTAACCCAATTATTTTGAGTATCACCTGCATAATAATAAACTGTTTTATTATCAGTAGATTCTGTCGTTTTAAACAATGAATCATTTTTATCTTGATATACTTCTTTAAAATTAGTACGCTCTTTTATTTCATTTTGATTTGTATATCTATTAACAATATAATTTTTTAAAGATGTTTTACTAGTACTTGTATTTTGATAATAATATTTTACATTATTACTAGCATCTTTTATCCATATATAATAATTTTTATTATCTTGCAATGTTAAAGATAATTTATTATCAGTTACATCAATATAACTTGTAGGCTCATTAAAACTATTAGTTATTTGATAACCCACTACTTTACTATCATCATAAAGCGTTGCATTAAATGTATTATTTAAATACGTAACATTTTTAAAAACTGGGGATGTTGTATCATTATAATCAAAATATAAATGACATTTATCACTACCAATAAAACTAAATGAAACACTACCTTTTTCATTATCATAACTAATTACTTTACCATTATTTTCACAATATGTTTTCTCTTTATTTAAGATGTAACTTCCAATAGGAATAGAATCAGAACTAGTTTCTGTACCACTACTATTAATAATAATTGCTAAACTCTTATTAGATTTTATTTTATTATCTTTTTTCTTTTCTTTTTTAAAATAATATACTCCTGAAATAGATAAAATTGCAAGCAAGATCAAAAGCGAACAACCTATAATTTTCTTTTTATTCATAAATCCTCCAAAACGGCATAAACAAGGGAAAACTTTTTCTTAAATCTAAAACATTTAGGAAAATTTATTATAGATTTTTGTTCAAAAGTACTAGTAAAATATAAAAAAATATTGTATAATTCTATTGTAAAGTACGGTAAATACGGGAGTGATTTTTCCTAAATGTTTTAGATTTAGGAAAATACGAACAAGGTAAATACTAGGAAAAATAGAAATACTTAGTACTTTTTAATTCATTAAAAAATAGTATAATTTTATATACTATTTTACATTTTATTTACTTATTAATCTCTTGGATGCATTTTATAATCCTCTTTTAAAGATTCATTAGAAAGATGTGAATATATTTGAGTAGTAGTTATATTACTATGTCCTAAAAGATGCTGAATGACTCTTAAATTTGCTCCATTATTAAGTAAATGAGTTGCAAAAGAATGTCTTAATGTATGTGGAGAAACATCCTTGTTAATTCCAGCATCCTTACATAACTTTTTAAGTATTTTAAAAAAGCCTACTCTACTTATAACATTACCAAAATTATTTATGAATACATAATCACTAACTTTAGTTTTCAGTAAAAATGGCCTATAATTATCAATATAATTTTTTAAGGCATTATATGTGCTATCATTCATAGGTACAATTCTTTCTTTACTACCTTTACCAAATATTTTTATAGTACATTCATTAAAATCAATATCAGATATTTTCATATTACATAGTTCACTTACTCTTATACCGGTGGCATATAAAGTTTCCATCATAGCTATATTACGATAATCATATATTTTAACTGGATTAATATTTAAAAGCCTATCTACTTCCTCGATTGTTAAAAAAGATGGTAATTTTTTTTCAAGTTTCGGAAGTTTAATGGTTTCACATGGATTAGTTTTAACATATGTAATACTTATCATATAATTATAAAATGAATTTAAAACAGTTAAATAATGAGCTCTAGTTCGAGCAACTATACCTTTATCATAGAGAAAATCTCTAATTTCATCAGCATTTAAATTTAAAATATTTTTATTTTCAAAATGACTATAAAATTTTTTTAGATTTTCATAATAAGAGCTAATTGTATTATTACTTAGTTTCTTTTCATACTTTAAATAATCTATATATTTATCAATATTTTTTTCTATACTTTCCATAATTTAATTGTACTTTATTTTTATAAAAAAATCTATACTTTTTGGCGTTAATTTGATATCATAAATATGGTGATTAAATTGAAAGTTAAATATTTAAGATTAGATAAAGATAAAAGAAAAGAAGTAAAGCAAAAATATTATGAAACTTCTTTGGGTAAATATGTAAAAAAGCAACTTATTTCCTCATTTATATGTGGAGTTTTATGTATTGGAATTGGTATATATCTATTAATAAGTACTAAAGATCCTAAATTTATTGATTATTTTTATAATATAAGTATACTTTTAATAGGATTTGGATTTATATTTGCTATTAAAAAAATTGAAGTTAAAAAGATAAATGAATATGTAATAAAGAATAAAATATAGACTTTATTACATATTTTTTATTATGAAAGATAAATTAAATAATTTAGATAAAGAAAATATTATTTGGCTTATATATATATTTATTTTTGTAATGGCAATAGTATCAAACTATTATGAAGAAAAATATCTTTTTACTAAAAATTATAAATCAAAAAGAATATATAAAAAAATTAATCTTGCAATACTTTCTATAGGACTTTTAATATACTTTTATTTTGTAATTATTAATTATGAAAATATTAGAAATAGTAAATATGGCTCTTTAAGAGAGTTTGCTTCGATTATGTTTTTTATTGGTGGAGCAATTTATTTATATATTGAATATCAAGGACAAAATGAAATTGAAGTTGGTATTATATAAAAAAGTATGAGCTTTATTTACCCATACTTTTCTTAATTTTATCCAATTCTTCTTTGGATATTTGAGCGAATTTTATTATATCTTCCTCTGGCATATTATTTTTGATTAGATTTTTAATTATTTCATTTTTGCCGTTATTAAAGCCAATTTCCTCGCCTACAGTTTTAGCAAATTCTACCTTATCATAATAAAATATAC
>OCQB01000348.1_pt1 | contig 55049 bp, 90 predicted proteins | sample 1538631 | NCBI WGS metagenome assembly OCQB01 (sample SAMN04571713, study PRJEB22368) | human gut metagenome | biome: human gut; material: stool | host: Homo sapiens | place: Luxembourg | collected 2012-10-19
ACAGACAGACAGACAGACAGACAGACAGACAGACAGACGGTTCCGTATGCTTGCTATATGGCAGACCTGTTAGGAATAGACAGGAGAATAAACAAGCAAAACGGACAGTACAAGAGTTTGCAGATGGGGGTTATCCCTAGCGGTTCAGAATATAGGTTACGCAGACTGAATGGAGAACTGACAGATAGTAAAGGCAATTATAGTCAGTTTAATCAAGAAAAATATAAATTCTTTCTTGATGCACCATTTGAAATAAGCGACTTATGTTGTGACATTATGAAGAAAAAGCCTGCGCACGATTACGAAAAGAAAACAGGCAGAAAGCCTATTATAGCGACTATGGCAAGCGAAAGTGTTATGCGTACGCAGAAATGGTTGCAGGATGGCTGTAATGCTTTTAATGTCACAAGACCACACAGCAACCCTATGGCGTTTTGGACTGACCAAGATGTGTTACTTTATATCGAAGAGAATGCGAAACGCATGATTGAAGTCAGAATGAGCGATGACAAGATGTTTTACGGAAATAGGATTGTATACAAGAAAACAGGAGCGAGTGTCGAAAATACCGAATTTTATTTTCCAATATGTTCTGTTTATGGCGATGTGGTCACAGATTATGAAGCTATGGGGCAATGTGAAAATCAGATGTCGTTTGCTGATTTTGGGATTTTTGATAAGGAAAGACCATTGCTGAAAACTACAGGCTGTCAAAGAACAGGTTGTGTACTGTGCGGATTCGGATGTCACTTAGAGAAAGAAAGCAGGTTTTTAAGGCTGAAAGAAACACATCCTAAATTCCATAATCTTCTTTACATCTTGAAAAACAATGGCGTGACATACGCAGAAGCTATTGATTGGGTGAACGAACACGGAAATATGAATATTAAGTATTAAGAAAGTGAGGTGGTTTAAATGCTTATGCGTTGTTGCGGTTCATCATCGGCAGGCAACAGTTACGCTTTAATCAGCAGCAGTGGCGAAATCCTTGCCATTGAAGCAGGATGCAAATTTCTTGATTTTAAGAAAATGATTGATTGGCGTATTTCTGATGTCGCAGGATGTATCGTCTCACATGAGCATGGTTAGGAGACCATGCACGATACATAAAAGATTTCATGAAATCTGGTATTCCGGTTTATACGGCATTTGAAACACAGACCGCACTTGAAACCATAACCGGAGAGCGTACAATAGCCATTCCACCACGCAGAACACGGCAAATCGGCAGTTTTACAGTAACACCATTCAATGTACCGCATGACACAGAAATCGAGTGCTACGGCTATTTAATCAAACACGAGGAAATGGGTAAACTGTTATTCTTGACCGACTTGGAATATTGCAGATATGATTTTTCCGGCATGAACGTTGAGCATATCATGGTTGAAGCCAACTATAGCATGGATTTGGTAGACCGGAACGAGCCGAACTATGAACACCGTTTACGAGGTCATATGAGCCTTGATACGGCACTTAAATTTATTCAGACGAACGACAACCCAGCTTTACGAAATGTCGTTTTAATACACTTATCGGACACAAGCGGAAATCCCGCGTTATTCCTACAACGAACGAAAGAAGAAATTGAATACGGAGCAAATGTTTATGTTGCAGAAAAAGGGCTAGAGGTTGATATGAACCTTTGTCCGTTCTGATTGGTTGAAACACCTTGGCGAAAGCCTAAAAGAAACTATCTTGTTTGGCGAATAGTTATCACAAATTTTATTGAAAGCCATGTTTTGGCGGTGCGTTTACCGTACCGCCCTTACAAAAGATTGGAGGTAAAAATTGAAATTATGTGAATACTGTATGGCTGAATTTGAGCCGAAGCGACCAGATCAAAAATACTGTAGACCAAAATGCGCCAAAAGATTTGCGCAGTTTAAGAATTTTAAAAAGGCTGGAAGAATTGTGTATACAAGAATATGCCCGAAATGTGGCAGGCTGTTTATGACGATAGATGAACGCAAAGTTGATTGCCAAGACTGCATCAGCATTGACGTTAAAGAACGCTTGAGAAAGCCAAAGAAAAAGGACGATGTAATCAAGGCTGTGAATCATATGGCACGCGCCTCCGGAATGAGCTACGGAAAGTTTGTGGCTCAAATGAGCATGAAGCCATTGGAGAGGAAGTGATTGGATGGGATATAAACACGGATTATCAAATAAATGCGGTAGATTATATCCTCTGTGGAAAAGTATTAAATATCGTTGCTATTGCAAAACTTCTCGCGACTATAAAAATTACGGTGGAAGAGGGATTGCAATGTGTGATGAATGGAAGAATGATTTTCTAAGTTTCCACGATTGGGCAATCGCAAACGGGTATAAAGAGGAAAAGACGGATAAGGGATTGAACATTTTAACCATTGACAGAATTGATGTTAATGGGAATTACGAGCCTAGCAATTGCAGGTTTGTAACAAATGCAGAACAAGCTAAAAACAAAAGAAATAGCATTCCTTTAGAGGAAAAATTTTTAAAATGTCCTGTTTGCGGAAAGCAATTTGTGAAAAAGCAGAGAAATGGGCAAAAAACATGTAGTAATCACTGCGGAAGGATTCTTTATTACAGAGAGCATCCAAACACAAAAGACTATATGAAAATATGTCCTATTTGCAATAAATCATTTAACGCCAAAAGAGGAGGTCATTACAATGACGCAGTTTATTGCAGTAAAAAATGTAAAGATTTATCAGGTTCGCCTGTTTGGGAGCACAACGGACAAACCCATAGGGTTGTTGAGTGGGCTGAAATAGTAGGTATAAATGCACATTGCTTATTACATAGAAAGGATATGGGTTGGACTATTGAAGAGATATTAACAACGCCATTGAGAGGTAGAAGAAAATGCCGAATGTAAATTACAAGCAGCTATATGCAATAAAAAAGAACAACGAGAAACGGATATTAAGTGTTTGCCCTAGAATGAAAAATCAGAGCGGAATTTATTTCTACACGAGGACTGATGAAAACGGTATATCTTACTTTTACATTGGGCAGAGCGTTGACTGTTTAGAGAGAAATGTTTCACATTTATCCGGTTATCAGCACATAGATCTTTCGATTAAAAAAAGAGGATTTTATAGTGAAGAAAATCCGTATGGATGGAAATTGGATTTTATCCATTATCCGAGAGAGAAACTTGATGAAATGGAACAATATTGGATTTTGGAATATACAAAGAAAGGTTATCAATGCCGTTACAACAAAACGGCTGGCGGTCAAGGCGCAGGAAAAGAAAAGATAAACGAATTTAAACCGGCAAAAGGCTATTATGACGGCATTAAGCAAGGCAAAAAGAGTCTTGCCAAGGAATTATCGCATATCGCTGAAAAGCACCTTGAAATCCGCTTGAAGCCGGAGAAGCAGGGTAACAAAGTTTCTGAAAAGCAGTATGAGAAATTTATGGCTTTGATTTCTGAAAATACATATGAGGAGAGTGATTAAATAAATGGCAGAAGTCAAGTGGATTAAAATCACAACAGATGTCTTTGATGATGAAAAGATTCTGCTGATTGAGAGTATGCCGAGTGCGGATAGCATCATTACGATTTGGTTCAAACTTCTTATTCTTGCCGGAAAACAGAATAACAACGGAGTGTTTATGATGAGCAACAAATTGCCGTTCACGGATGAAATGCTTGCCACCATTTTCCGCAGAGATTTGAACACGGTAAGGTTTGCGCTTAAGACCTTTGAAGAATTTGGAATGATTGAAGTTGTTGACAACGTGATAACGATTCCGAATTGGAATAAGCATCAAACACTTGACGCTTATGAGAAGAAAAAGGAACGTGACAGGCTATATCAGCAGAACCGAAGAAAGAAGCAGAAGAACCTAATTGAGCAAAAATCGCCCGATAAATCGTCTGATGTCGCTGTTTCAGATAAAGAAGAAAAAGAAGAAGATAAAGAGAAAGAAAATATAAAAGAAAATTCGCTGTCGACAGATTCTGGAGATTTGTTTGATTTTGATGATGCATGGAAAAAGACTTTTAATATATACCCCAAGAAAACAGCGTACAGTACCTCTAAAACAGCTTGGATGGATAAAGTGCTAGAAGTTATCGAAGAGAACCAACCGGACATTGCACGGCTGTTATACAAAGCCACAGAGGCATATTTGAGTGACTATCAAGAAAAGAATCCAGACGATACGGATTTTCGATACATTCCAAAATATGTTGATTGGCTGAAAAATGATTGCGACTATTGGTTGCAGATTGCGGAGAAACGAGGTGATGACAGTTGACAGAAGCAGAACAGGGGCTTATCGGATGCGTACTTATATCTTCTGATTCTCTCGACAGGATTCCGGACATTAAGCCATATATGTTCTCCGATGATATAGGACAGGACATTTTCATAAAAATGCTTGCAATGAGAGATAATTGCGAAGAAATAACGGTTCTTTCCCTTGCACAATCGCTGACCAACCCAAAGTACAGCGAAGATGAATATAAGCGAGTCGTTATGTCTTGTTTACAATCTTCTCCGACATCGGTTGAAGCTCCTGCTTATGCCAAAGTCGTGATGAATGATTTCAAGGCAAGAGAGGTCAAAAGTCTTTATCAGAGAGTTTCATTGAGGCCGGGAGACATTGACAAGACTATTTCTGAAAGCATTTCCAGACTGGAAGAATTGCAGAAAAACATGAAAGTGCGGTCAAAATCATTAAAGCAGATTGTCGAGGAATGCAGGGGAAAATATTTCAACGAACACGTTGGAGAAGGCAGCGTAAAAACAGGGTTCGACAAATTGGATGATTGTATCGGAAGTTTAGAGGGCGGAGATGTGACTGTTATCGGTGCAAGACCGGGAATTGGAAAATCCGCATTTGTAGCGCAGATGATCGGACAAATGGCAGAAAAAGGACTCCGAGTCGGATATTTCAATCTTGAGATGAAAGAAGAACAGGTTTATGAACGTTTCGTTTCAAGATTGTCTGAAATAAGCCTGACGCGTGTAAGGAGAGCAAAAGCATTTCTTGGAGATGAAGAAGAAAAATTCGACAAGGCAAACGATGAAATGTGTGATTATGATGTGAGTATTTCCACAGGTTCAAAATCCGTAGGCGAAATCAAGGCAGTGAGCCGCTACCAGCAGTTTGATGTAATCATGATTGATTACTTGCAGTTGATTAAAGCAGAGCGAAAGTACAGCAACAGATCATCAGAAGTCGGAGATATTTCAAAAGCATTAAAGGCACTTGCAATGGAGCTAAATGTTCCGGTTATCGCACTTTCGCAGTTGAACAGAGTTTCAGAGGGCAGAGATACCAAAGAGCCTACAATGTCAGAGTTGAGAGAATCCGGAGATATTGAGCAGGACGCATCGAATATTTTCTTTTTATGGAATCTGGATGAAAGCGGAGAATATAAAGGGTTGAAAGTTGCAAAGCAACGGCAGGGCGAACTTATGAAAGAAGTATTACAGTTTATTGGCGAAAATATGAAGTTCGTTGAAATCGAAAAACCATTCAATGATGTTGTTGCGGAAATTAAAAAGAAAGAACGTGGGGACGGATTCAAGCCATACAATGGCGATTGTCCGTTTTAGAGGTAGCGGCTATGGCAAGTGCAAAGATCGAAAAGGGTTCGGAAGAATGGCAAGTGTTTATGGATTATTGGCAATTCATTCAGAAATACTATTCCCCGGACAACTCTGATTCTTGGTGGGATGAAGTTGTAAAAGCCGGAGAATCATTGATAAACAAATACAAAGGCATGGAGATTGAAGAGCGTGCAAGACAGCTTGTATTGAGTCATTTTGCATGGTTGGAAATCACATACAGAAAGGAGAAATCAAAGAAATGAGCAATGCGTTGAGACGGAAGAAAAAGCCGACATTTTACACAAAACAGGAAATGCGGATTATCGGGCGAAATGATTTTGAAAAGAGAAATGCTGATAAGGTTATATCAAAATCGTACAAAGATTTTGTCGTGATCGGGTACATAATTCTGCATGACAAATTCGGTTTCGGACAGGCAAGAATCATCCGGTTGCAGGATTTTTTGAAATCCTACTTAGATGAAGTAGCATCCGGTGGAAATACTGGAAAGGACTTGTCTTTTTATCTGAAAAGTAAATACGGAATCGACATCAAAGAAGAAGTCGGAAAAATTCCACAGAGACAGTTAATGACCCTGTATGCAAAGAAAGGGTTCTGTATCGAGCGTGAAGCCTACAGGCTTTCCAGCGCATCTTTGTTTAACTATTTTGCGCTGACACTTACGATTCTGAAAAAGGAGTTTAAGATAACAGCGAAACAGTTGCAGTATTTCACGGACAAATTCATCGACTACATTGATACACTGGCTAATTACAAGCAGTTTCAGTTGACCGTGCCGATGATAGCGCAGAGTTTGGCAGACGAGATTAAGTTTGTATGCGATTTGGAGGTTTAATATGACAAATAAAGAAAAATATGGGAATGAGATTATAGAACTTGCGACAAGAACAGCACTGTTTGGATTAAAAAATGGAGAACCTGCACTTTGTAAAGAAATTAAATGTGAAGATTGTAATTTTTATAAATCAGATTATTCGTGCGAAGGTAGTGCGTATGGTTTTCGCAAATGGCTTAATTCAGAATATGTTGAGCCACCTGTTGATTGGAGTAAAGTTCCGGTCGATACGCCGATTTTGGTAAGAAATAGCGAAGAAGAAACGTGGAGAAAAAGATATTTTGCAAAATACGAGAATGAAACGGTGTATGCGTGGGATGGAGGAAAAACATCTTGGAGCGTTGGAAGTAAACTTCGTATTTGCGATTGGAAATTCGCAAAGCTGGCGGAAAGTGAGGAATAGACATGGAGAGATTAACAAGAAGAAGTGCTAACGGAACCGGCGTATATGCTACACCTAGTGGAGAACCTGTTAAATGGGAAAATAACCGCCATAATGTATTACAGAAATTAGCAGATTACGAGGACTTAGAGGAACAGGGCAGACTTATCAAGCTGCCTTGTAAGGCGGGAGATACAGTTTATGTAGTCACTTCTCCATTTAATGTGTTTGATGATATTGAATATGATGAGAATACGAAAGACGAAGTCTATGAATCTTATGTTTCTAGTACAACATTTTATAAAAGTGGAGAACAATATAGAATTTATGCTAAGGCAACAAATCATTTTATAGGAGCATATTTTAGAGAATGCGATTTTGGCAAAACAGTATTCCTCAAAAAATCCGAAGCCGAAGCAAAACTGAAAGAATTAAGAGGTGGAGAAAATGGATAAATTTCTTAAAAGCGTAAGCGAGCGTGACTTTGATAGAAGAATACAGGAAGTTGTTGAAATGCTTGAGGAAAAACAACTCTACGGAACTATCAGTTTGATAAAAGATTTGAAATATTACCTTGACTTAGCCATAGAAGAAAAAGCACACACTTGTAAATGTCAGCATAACAGCAATTCAAGAGATAATGAGCATTGTTGCAGATGTGATAGTAAAGTTTCAGAAAATGATGATACAAAAAACAAAGTTACATCTCTTGAAATTATCGTAAGGATGATAGACAACAAGCCATATTACGAAATCAAGTACAAAAAAGTCGGCGAAGATTATTACCATGTAGGTTACAGTTCATTCAATATTGATAATGTATTGAAATGGCGTAATGAGTGTTTTGAACTTGTTGATGTGAAAGCGACCAATGCCGACAGGATAAGGAATATGTCGGATGAAGAGTTAGCGGAGTTTCTTTGCAAAGTAAAATCAGATTATCAGTGGATGGAACATGAATTTCCGAGCGAAGAAGAACACGGCGAGTGGGAAGAATGGCTTCAATCAGAAGCAGAATAGGAGGAATAGCATGACAGCAAGTGAAGCAATTAAAGAATTACATGCAATAAGACCGAGAGGTGGTATCATCCCGCAAAAGAGAGCCGAGGCTTTGGATGTTGCAATACAGGCACTTGAAGAAGTGCAGCAGTACCGAGCAATCGGCACGCCGGAAGAATGTAGGGCGGCGGCGATTAAGCAGACGGCGAAGAAACCTATATTTAACCATAACCTTAGTGATACTCTTTCTATATTCCATTGTGAATGCGGAAACAAAATTAAAGTCAGTCACGATATAGGGATAATGAATAACAACAATGCGCCAAATTACTGTAGCAAGTGCGGTTGCAGGTTTGATTGGAGGTATGAAGAATGATTTTTCAATCGTACATAAATTTCTTTCTGCTAATACTTATAGCCATTAGGTTAGATATTCTAACAGAATTTGGAGTTAAACTTTTTTGCGTTCTGTCAGTTGTAGCGATGATTGGACATGAGATTTTTGATTATTTGAAAAGAGGAGATAAAAAACGATGAGACTGATTGATGCGGATGCGCTGAAGAAAGATTTAAAATCGGTTACTTTAAGCAATGGAACTTTAGTAAATACAAATGCAGTATTGTATTTACTAGAAGAATATCCGACGGCTTATGATGTAGACAAGGTTGTGGAGCAGTTGGAAGAAGTTGAAAAAATAATGACATCACCAGTGAACAAAGATTGTTTTGGAGAAGAGTGTAGAGCATCGGACTGCACGGTATGCCTTATTAGTAAAGCAATCGAGATTGTGAAAGGTGGCGGAGTAGATGGTTAATTTTAACGGGTTTGACAAAGGCGTGATCGGGAAACCGCTTCCGGCGGATTCCACACTGAATAACATGAAAAAAGACAGATTGATTGGATTGTTACATATGGCAGAGGAAAATCATAAGGTTTTGGCGAGCGCGTATGCAAATGCTGTTGACGAAAACAAATGCAATAGGTGCCCGCTCATGAGAGCAGCAAAGGAAGTGAGATGCACAGATGTCAATTAAACCGATTTTATTCAATACGGAAATGGTTCGGGCAATTCTGGACGGACGGAAGACTTGCACCAGACGCGTGATAAAGCCCCAACCACAATCAGGGCTATGTTATACATATGGAGGAAGCCATAAAAGCTGTATAGGTAAATGGACATATCCAAACAGGGGAGCACACAAACTTTGGGGCGAAGAATATAAGCTTCCGGAAAATATAAAGGATGAGGAATTAAGCAAACGATGGAATCCGCCATATCACACGGACGATATACTGTACGTGAGAGAAACATGGGAGCGTTTTGAGTGCTGGAATTGCGAGGGAGACGAAAGAGGAAATTGCCCCAATGAACCACAGAAAAGTGTTTTGGATAAAACCTGTGGTTGCTATATGTATCGAGCAACCAACGAAATAAGCGGAGATGCAAGGTGGCACCCATCCATCCACATGCCAAAAGGAGCGGCACGTATCTGGCTTAAGGTTACGAATGTGAGGGTGGAGCGGTTGCAGGAGATGAAGCCGGTTGATGTGATAAAAGAGGGAGCTTATCCTGATTGTTGGGATTGTCTTAATACATACGGAGAAAGCGGTTCGCAGTGCTGTTATGGGACAGAAGAACAATGCAGTCAATGTGATGAAGTGATGATGGAATGGGAAAAACTTTGGAACTTCACCATCAAGAAATCCGACCTTGACCGTTACAGTTGGGATGCGAATCCGTGGGTGTGGGTTATCGAGTTTGAGCGGTGTGAAAAACCGGAAGGAGTGTGAGGTATGAGTAAAAGCAGAGCTAGTAAAATGAACGGCTATCGTAGCATGGTAAGCCGTCAGAAAAATGATGTTTTTAAATTTAAATCTAAGAAGAAAAAGAAAGGGTGATTCAGAATGAAGATTTTAAGTAAGAAGAAATACAACAAACTCATTGAAGATTTTGAGGAATTGCAGAAAAAGGTCGATGAACTCAAAAGGATAAACGAGAGTATCGGGAAAAAGCTGGAAGATAAAAAGACAAGTTGCAAATTGAACAATGGCAAGGATTTCTGCTTTAAATGCGAAAACTCTTACAGATATAAGACATATTGGGGAGGAATGGAAACCGAAAAATGCGGTTGCTTGCTTGATGTGCCTTGCGAGGATTTTAAGAGAAAAGAAGATAACTAACTAAAAATCAAAGAAAGGAATAGGTTGTGCGCACATAAAACCGAGGTTTCCTTTTGGTAGATTTTATGAATTTTGAAAATTATTCTTGTGATAATCAAATGAGCATATTTGACTTCACAAGAGAACCAATCAGCATAACAAAGCCCATTCGCTTAATAGAACTTTTCGCCGGCTACGGCAGTCAGGCAATGGCACTAAAGAGAATAGGCGCTAAGTTTGAACATTACAGAGTTGTTGAGTTTGATAAGTACGCTATTGCAAGCTATAACGCAGTACATGGTACGGATTTCCCCACAATGGACATAACAAAGGTTCATGCAGAAGATTTGAATATTTGCGGCACAGAAACCTTTACTTACCTACTTACTTACTCGTTTCCTTGCACGGATTTATCAGTTGCCTGGAAACAAGCTGGAATGTCTAAGGGAAGTGGTACAAGAAGCGGTCTGTTGTGGGAAGTTGAGAGAATACTAACAGAAATTAGAGATAGTAACGGAGAATTACCACAGATTTTGTTCATGGATAACGTGCCACAAGTACATGGCAAGAAAAACATCAATGATTTTGAGAAGTGGTTGGGTTTCCTGGAAAGTTTAGGGTACACAAATTATTGGCAAGATTTGAATGCTAAAAATTATGGAGTGGCGCAGAATAGAAATAGATGCTTTATGTTTTCGTTCCTTGGCAATTACTCATATGATTTTCCACAGCCTATACCACTCAAAAAGAAGTTGAAAGACTATCTTGAGGATAATGTAGATGAAAAGTATTACATCAACAATGAAAAGGCTGACAAGCTGATAAAACAGCTTATTGGAAACGGCACATTGCCACAACACAATCTTGACAGACAGACAGACAGACTTGCGTTGACGGAACAATCAATAAACCACAACAAAGAGAAGTTGCAAACTGTATCAAAGCAAAATTTGAGAGCACCAACAGAATTTATGATGAGGGGGCAAACATTGAGTGCAATGCAAGGTGAAAATCAAGAGCCTAAAATTCTTGAAGTGAAGCAGTTAGGATTTATGGATAATGGAACAGGCAAGCACCAATCAAACACAGTATATGACGAAAATGCACTTTGCCCTAATATCACAACAGTCGAGGGCGGCGGTACACAACAGATTAAAATATGTGAAAGTCAGATAGTTGCTATGCGTGGCAGAAATCCAGACAATCCGTCAGATAGAACCGCAGGAAACCCAACGGAGCAGAGATTAGAGGTAAATATGCAAGGTACAAGTAATTGCTTAACGAGTGTGCAAAAAGACAATTTATTACTTGAAAATAATATCCAAAAAGTCGGTCAAATATCAAGCAATGGATCCCAATGCGGTACAGTTATTTCTGATAACGGCATATCTGCTAATCTTGTAGCTGGCACACACGGATATGCAAATAGCCATATAGCTACACAATATCGTATCAGAAAGCTAACACCGAGAGAGTGCGGACGGCTGATGGGTGTATCTGATGAAGATATTGACAAAATGGCAGCAGTAAACAGTAATACGCAGTTGTATAAGCAATTCGGAAACAGTATTGTCGTAGATGTTATGTGTGCTATGTTTAAAAACTTAAATATCAACCAATAAAATAAGGAGAAATGGCTTATGAAATTTACAAAATTCATTAAGCCAGAACTTGAACAAATCAAAGAAAATGCCAATTTCACGGAAGAAGAGGAGAGGATTTTCTCTCTTCTCTGCCGTGGTTTTTCACAAAAGCAAATATCCACAAAAGAAAATCTATCACTAAGAACGATAGAGTATCGCGTTCGTGCGATAAAAGATAAAATTGAAAGGATAATTTGATGAATTGCAGGAAAACGAGTTATTGAAATATGCCGTCGAAAATGGTATTCTCGACATAGCACTTGTGCAAGAACAAGTTGAAATGAACAAAAGAGAAAAGATACTAAAGAAACACCCATATGATATATGGGAAGGGAAAGATGGGTATTGGAGAACCTATATTCCATGCAAGGAGAAAGGGAGAAAGCTACTTAAGAAAAAAGATAGGGTCGATATTGAAAATGAGGTTATCGATTATTTACAGATTCAAGAAGAAAATCCAACCATTGATGAAGTGTTTGAAGAGTGGAACGACAGGCGGTTGGCACTGAACAAGATTGGAAATGCAACACACCAAAGGAATCGCAACTTTTATAAAAGGCATTTTAAACAAATGGGTAAAAGGCACATAAAATCAATATCGGAAGATGAATGGGGAGATTTCCTTGAAGAACAGATTCCGAAGTTTAACTTGACGGCAAAGGCGTTTTCCGGACTAAAAGGGATAACCAAAGGGTTTCTGAAACGAGCCAAAAAGCGGAAGTTGATTGATTTTAATGTTGAAGAATTGTTTGAGGAGCTTGATACATCTGATTCCGATTTCAAACGAACGATCAAGGAAGATTACGAAGAGGTTTTTGACGAGAATGAAACTGATATTATGATTAAATATTTGGAATGCAACCTTGATTTATCAAACATAGCAATACTTCTAATGTTCGTGACCGGAATGAGAATCGGAGAGGTTGTGTGCCTAAAACATGATGATTTTGACGGTAATACGGTCAAGGTTCGGCGAACCGAAACAAGGTATCGTGGAGAGGATGATGCAAAATATACGGTTGCGATAAAGGATTTCCCAAAGACGAGAGCTGGGGCAAGAACAATTATCATCCCAAAGGACTACGAGTGGTTGTGTGATAGGATCAGAAAAACGAATCCATTTGAAGAATTTGTGTTCATTAAAGAAAATGGAGAGCGCTTGAATGCGAATTGTGTAAGAATGCGATTACAGAGATTGTGCGATAAGTTAGGAATCTATCGAAAGTCTCCACATAAGATCCGAAAGACATACGGAACCATCCTTCTTGACAACAATATTGACGAGCGGTTGATCCTTGGTCAGATGGGGCACGCAAGTCTAGGAACTACAGAGGAACACTACCACAGAAACCGCAGATCTATCGAGAAAAAGTCAGATATTTTAAGTAGTATACCAGACTTCAAAGCACGAACAAGTTAGTCGTTTGATTACTATTTTGAAAAAAGTAATCAAAAGTAATCAAAGTAAAAACGCTACAAGCCGCATAAACACTGAAAAGTTGATGCTTTGTGCAGGGGTTCGAGTCCCCTTATTGGCTTTCAGAAAACCGCATAAAATCAAGGTTTTCTATAGATTAGGGGAAAGAGAGTAATCAAAAAGTAATCAAAAGGTAATCAAAAAAGGCTCGGAAGCCTTGATTATACTAAAGAAAGGAGTTTCTTGTACAAGTGCTAAAAGTTAATTGAATATGATTACTATGGAAGTTTGGACGCATTGAGCGTCTTTTTTTTATGCGGTTTTTCTGCTTATTTTTTGCGGAAGAACCGTATTTTTTTATGCAAAAATATAAGCATAGGAGGGATGCGGAATGTTATTTACAGATGAAATTCTTGAAAAAATCTTAATAAGAGAAGATGTGTCAAAGGTTCCGCTTGTGTATCAGTCAGCAATGATTCACGCAATCAAGGAAGTATTGGAGGAAGAGAATGTATCAGATGCAAAATCAGAATATGGCATTTAACCCAAACCCAAGCTATGCCGCATATCAGTACAACCCAATGCAGAGGTTTCAGCAACCAGAGCCACAGATTCCGCAGATGCAACCGCAGTTTCTTGGAATCCAAGGAAAAGTAGTACAGTCGGAATCAGCAATCATGGCAAATGATGTGCCTATGGATGGAAGTGTTGCGTTTTTCCCGATGCAGGACATGAGCGCAATCGTAGCAAAACAATGGGATGCCAATGGAACAATCAGAAAGACCGTTTACAAGCCTTTTAATGAGCAGATGGCAGATTCTTCGATTGATGATAAAAGAATTGAAATAGGGCTATCTGACGATGCGACAAAGGCTATTACTGACAAATTAGATTGTTTGTTTGGAAAGATGGAAGAGTTGGAAGATAAGTTATCTTCGCAAACGCAAAGAAAATCTTCACGAACGCAAAAGGAGAGTGAGTCTTAATGAATCCTATGCAGATGTTACAAGGTATGAGAAATCCACAGCAGTTTTTGCAACAAATGATGGGGAATAAAAGCGTAATGAGCAACCCTATGGCGCGCAATGCTATGCAAATGGCGCAGAAGGGAGATTCCAAGGGCATCGAACAGATGGCTAGGAATTTGTGCAAAGAAAAGGGAATTGACGCAGATAAGGCTTTTGAGTCATTTAAAAGCCAATTAGGAATGTGATACTAATTCTTGCAAGATTATGTATATAAAAAATGAATTATGGAGGTAAAAATTATGTTTGGTTCAAATTGCAACACAGCATCTGTTCCGCTTGTTGCGAACATTGACGGAAACGGAAATAACAACGGATGGGGCGCAGAAGGCTCATGGTTATGGTTCATTATCGTTATCTTTGCCATCTTTGGATGGGGTGGATTCGGTAACGGATTCGGAGGAAACGGAATGAATGGTGGTGTCGGAAGCGAAATCCAGCGCGGATTTGATAATCAGGCTGTTGTGTCAAAACTTGACGGAATTACAAACGGACTTTGTGACGGATTCTATGCAGTGCAAACCGGCATGAACGGCATCAACACAAACATTTTGCAGACCGGATTCGGCATCCAGCAGGCTATCAATGCTGATACAGTCGCTAACATGCAGAATACAAACGCATTACAGTCACAGCTCGCAAACTGCTGCTGCGAAACAAGAGAAGCTATCCAAGGCGTAAACTACAACATGGCAACTAACACTTGCGCGTTGCAGAACACCATGAACAGCAACACGAGAGACATTATCGACAGTCAGAATGCAGGAACACGCGCTATTCTCGATTATCTATGCAATGAAAAAATTTCTTCCTTACAGGCAGAAAATAATGATCTGCGTAGAGCAGCTTCACAGGATCGTCAGAGTGCATTACTTACAACTCAGATGGCAGCTCAGACACAGCAGATTATCAATGCAGTAAATCCGTCTGCTATCCCGGCATATGTTGTACCTAACCCAAATGCTTATGCATATGGATGCGGATGCAACACCGGTTGTGGCTGCTAAAACTAAATAATTGAGTATCTTAATTGAGTTTAACTCGATCATGTCTGCTAAGCAGTATTACTTATAACCAAAGGGCAGACTGTAATGTTTGCCCTTATTTTATGGAAGAGAGGTAAAAATAATGGAAGTAACAGGAATTGCATTACAAACCGTTGCCGCTGGAGAAGATGTGGTATTTACAGAAACAGCGGTAAATGGAACAAAATGTATCGTACACAGACAGGGAAGTGGAATTATCAAGCTAAGAGGTATCACAAATCAGTGTAAGGCTAGATTTTTGGTATCGTATTCCGGCAATATTCAGATTCCGACAGGCGGCACAGTCGGAGAGATTTCGCTTGCAATCGCGGTTGATGGAGAGCCTTTGCAGTCAACAAAAATGATCGTAACGCCAGCCGCAGTTGAGAATTTATTTAACGTATCGGCGCAGGCATACGTTGATGTGCCATGCGGTTGTTGCAGTACCGTAGCCGTGCAGAATACGTCCACGCAGGCTATCGAGGTTCAGAACAGTAATTTGATTGCAGTAAGGGAGGCTTGATATTATGCATAAGTTTGCTAAACAGATTATGGATTGCGTGAAAGCCCACGTAGACGGCATTGGAATTGAGAATTTTGAAGGTCAAAACCTTGATGACCTCAAGGATTGGACGGAGATTGCAAAGAACATTGTATGCTTCGATAAGGACTATAACATTGTTGAAGCAATGAAAAAGTCTGAAGATGAAGAAATAATGCGTATGGTGGAAGAATTTGGGGATTATCCGGGAAGAAGATACTACAATGAGTACCGGTACTCAAATGGGAGATTCGCACCGAAAGGGCGTGGAACACGCAGAGGATATGTAGAACCGCCATATTATCATCAGATGCCGGAAGATTACCACGAATGGGAGAGTATGCCGGAATACGACCGAATGAGAGACCTTGACCGAATGAGTATGGGAAAGATGTATTATTCAGAGCCTATGAGCGGAAATAACGGCATGAGTACCGGTACTCACGATGCAAGAGAGGGCAGAGCCGGTATGAGTCGGAGAAGTTACATGGAGACAAAGGAAATGCATAACGGAAATTCGCCGGAAGATAAGGACGCAAAGATGAAAGAGCTTGAAAAGTACATGAAATCTCTTTCGGAAGATGTGACCGAACTGTTTTCCGGTATGTCTCCAGAAGAGAAACAACTGACTAAGACAAAGCTGACTACGCTTGTCACGAAAATGTAATAGAGAGGGCATTTTGCCCTCTTTGTTTGTGAGGTGGTAAATTGTTCACGATAAACAATGAAATGTGGAATTTGGTCAAAGTATCGCGTTATAGCGATATGCTACAGAGAAGTGATGGAAGCAGGACAGTAGGCATGACCGACAGAGACACGCAAACGATATATCTTGCGGATGATCTACGCGGAAAATTCCTTGATCGCGTACTATGTCACGAATTATGTCATGCGTTCTGTCTTTCGTATAATGTATACATGGATATCAATACAGAGGAAATTGTAGCGGATTTCTTGGCTACATACGGAAGAGAAGTATTTGAAATAGCAGACAAACTATTGATTGAATTTATGGAGGTTGCATAATGGATAAAATTTCAGAACTCTTACAGTACGTGCACCGGACGAATCCGGAAATGACTAGGGAAAGGCTGATAGAAGAGTTAAGCAAAAGCGACTATGCGGCGCGGTCTTTGATTTTTACGAAAGAAAACATCGTTTCGCTAGGGCAAAAATAAATCCGGCGGTTTGAATCGCCGCCGGAATTGTGTCAGACTTTCGGAATGTAAGAACCTTTCATTATCTCTATAGCGAGTTTCGCGCCTTCCGTCATGTAAAAATCATTATTCTTTGCACAGCAACTAAAAAGCAGTTCCTCGAACTCTGAATATAAATTTTCACTTAATAACCCTTTTAGCTTCTCTGTTAAGGGTGAGAAGTATTCAACAAAGGCATTTCCGGTTTCATTGTCAAGCTAACTTGAACATACAATTTTAATAAATTCATTCATTTTTTATTTCTCCTTTTCAATTTCATAAAGCCGCCGCCGGTAGTGATCCGGCGTGCATTCTCTGCGGCGTCTAATTCAAACAGTTTTCAATATTTTTCGCAAGGTGCGGAAAGGCTTTTTCTATGTCTTGTACGCTGTCGGCGTAATAATCACCAACAATTTTCCCGAAAATGCGAAGATTTCCGGAATAAAACCCGCCTAAATCATTAAAATATATGTCTAATCCTGTCACCTGTTCCGGCTTGTCACCATACCACATATCAATATTTGTTTTTCCCGTTTTCAACTCCTCCATATTCAAATTTTTCCAGTTTCCCGGTAAAAGCAAGCCGGGGAATCGAACCCCGGAAGCGCCAACCTTGCTAATTAATTATTTTGCTTTTGCAGCGTGTTTTGTAAGCTCTCTGTAAAGCAGATTACATGCTGTCGCTTCTGCCTTATCCTCTGTATATCTGCCTTTTTCCTCTTCTGTCTCGTCTAAAATATCAGCAAGCCAATCAACGGCAGAGCCAAGAAAAATATCATCAGAAATAGGGAAAGCTGTAGGAAGTCCTGCCATCCAGTCGCAAAACAAAGAATATTTACTAATTCTTCCGGCTCTATACTGACAATCATATTCAACTTTCTCGTTCTCAAAAGCCGTTAAAATGTCTTTGCATATGTCGTTGTAGTCTGTCTTTGCTTCCTTGTTGTCATATGTGTAATATTCCTCTGCTGCTTCGTAGCTCTCCATGATTGCGTTTTTAATTGCTTCCATTGCTTCTTTGCTGTTTGTTCTTCTCATTTCTTTTTACCTGTGCTATAATATAGCTACCTTTCTTTTTGATTGGTGGCGGTTCGTTCTTGGTAGGAGTGACCGCCTTTTTATTTTCTGTGCTTCATTTGATACTTGTATTATATTCTAATATTAGAATAAAGTCAATAGTTTTTTATTCAAAAATTAGAATATTTTTGTTGACATGGCAGCGCTGCAATGATACTATCCTTATATAAGGAGGGAAAGTAAATGATAAAATACAAAGCAGACATTTTTACATTACTAAAAGAGCATGGATATAATCAGACACGCATACAGAAAGAAAGGCTTTTACCGGCACAAACCGCGCAGAACATTAAAGCAGGCAAAAGCATAACGCTGGAAACACTCAATAAAATATGTATTATGTGCAAGTGCCAACCGGGCGATCTGGTGGAGGTTGTACCAACAGATGAAGAAAAAATAAAATATTATTAAAAATGTGCTTGACAATATTCTAATAATAGAATATAATGCAATCAGATCAAAGATTGTGAAATGGAGTCAACAAGAGCATATGGGAGGAAACAAACATGAAAAGAAATGATTTCAAAAAGATTATAAAAATTAGAAGCCAATGGCAATTTACAGGAGATAATTATAAGTTGCCAAGCGGTGAGCCGATTTCCGTATATGTTAGAAAATTGGTCGAATCGCAGATGAATGTTGATAGCTTGGCAATATTGAAAAATGGGGATTTGTCTTTTGCGACCGGAGGAAATTGGAACGACACAACAAAAGAGTTTGAAGGTTATGTACTAATGCCAGCATTTCAGGAAAATGAGACTTGCGAGTTTGACAAAATGGAAAAACGTATTGACGCATTGGTTTACGAGCTGGTTCAGAAGCAATAAGAAAGAGAGGGAAAATACCATGAAAGGGATATTTTGCAATAGAATATATTTAGATAACGAAAGTTATGATGAAAATGGAAATATAGAATATTACAAGATAGAGGAAGAAAGCGAGCATCTTGAATTTTCTGAAGAATGGGTTAAAAATGGCACAGAAGAAGAAATTAAATCTTTCGTCGAGAATATGTTAGACAACTCTTTGCAAACAAGCAGTAGAGAGGAAGCCGGTTATTCTTGGAAAGCGGACGGAAGTTATAGTCTAGATTCAAATAAATTAGAACAAAATTATATAGTTTTGTTTAAAAATAACATTCCAATAGAAGCGTTTTGGATAGGAAATGCTATTGACAAGTAAGAAAATGCATTGTAATATAATAAAGCACCTTGTAAAAGGTGGGAATAGAAACAGGATTATTATTTATCCAGTGCTTAATGGCACAGAAATCGAGTGGGAAAGATTAAGAATCTGACCCACTCTTTTTCGTCACTGAGAATATAATTATTTCAATCCTTGTATCCGGGGAATTGCTCCAGATACCACGCGCAGAGCATCCACCACGCGAGACAAGTGCCAAGTCTTGGCATTATGCAAAATAAAATTGTTTCAATCCGTGGCCGCCGGAATCGCTGGCGGCACCACATCGGCAAGCATCCATGCCGTGCGACATATTTATAGTCTATCATCAGATCGGACAGAACGCAAGTAAATATTTTCAAACAAAGGGCAGCTTTTCACGGTGCCTTTTCTTTTTGCCATGTCCAAAATCAGCAACGCGCCCGGGCATATCTTACAAAATCTCCAAAAACCGTAAACAAACTATAAAACTTTTCTTAATTTTTTATAAACAAGGCTAGGTTCGTCAAGTCTTTGACAAGTCCCAAAATGATAGAATAGTATCAGTTTTTTTGTAAAAATCGTCTGACAATCGTATGACATAAGGCGACACAATCGTCTGACGTCGCTTTTTCAGAACTATGTTTCTCTTTCTCTCTCTTTTTCTTAATCTTTTTTGATTAATAATAATACACTGTATCTAAAGCCTATAGGTTGTAGAGTAAGTGTATATCCGCATATGCGCGCGGCGTAAGTATATAATGCCACTGTAAAAAATTAAGCCTTGACTTTAAGCCCGAAAATAGTGTATACCAAAAGCAGAGAGAAATAAAACGGATTGGAGGTGCGAAAAGTATATGCAGGATGTAAAGAGTGTAGAGAATGTAGATCTTACAACCCTTATAGTGGATCTGGGTACAGTGCAAATATATACATCAACAGTACAAGACTTGATAGATCAGGCATGTATAGAATTTCACATTGACGATCTTTTAAAAGCTGGACAGAGACAATGGAAAGCTGTTATGCAGTATGTTGGTATGCATTTATTCCCGGATACAAAAGTATTAAAAGATAAGAGCTTAAGTCCTCTTGGTAATGCAACTATACCGACTAACTGCAATAGATACGATAGAGAGGTATTATATAAGCTTTGTGATTATTATATATACATCTCCAATGTGTACAGTAAACTAGTGAGTACAGTAGCATTCAGTTATTTTTGTAATATACCAACAAACACAATGGATATATGGAGCACAGAAGAACCAAGTTCGTTGGCTTTCAAGATGTGGCAAAAACTGCAGCGATCCCGTAAGGATTGTATCCTCGATAGAGCATATGACTCCAATAGCCCCGTAGGTACTATGTTCGTGGGAAATAACGAATTTGGCATGAATCAGCCGGGAATTGGAGATAATGCCACTCAAAGAAGGGCAATCACAGCGCGGGAGCTGCCAAGATTGGACGAGAAAAAGACCCAAGAATTGCACGCAATTGACACACAATTTACGGATGCAGCGGTAAATAATACGGTTTAAATTGTGCACAATTATTCTACAATTCACAAATGCAGTAATACCAAGGGCTGTAGCGTTTTAACTATTCGTGAACTATTCGGAAAAGTTAGGTTTTGCGAATAGTTGCAAGGGCATGACGTAAATTGTATTAAAACAATTTGATTTTCACACAATGACAACAAAACGAAATGGAAAATATTTTAGATTTCCATGTTTGCAAGAAAAAGATGGGGAGGGGGTCTGACAGAAAGACCACCGGGCGGCTACTAAGTCCCTTAAATACCTCAAAAAATAAAAAGCCACTTACAATAACACCCATTGACTTTCATCGTAAATAGGCTATAATAAATTTATAACAATTCACTTTCACGTTGCGAATCGCAACTAAATTTCCAAAAAAAATTTAAAAAACAAAAAAGTATAGTAAGAGGTGAAAGCGTATGTTGGTACCTGCGATACTATACAGAGACCAGATTGAAAGAGAGTTTCAAAAGCTTTACTACACGAAAGACATGTTGTTTGAAACCGGATGTCTAGGACAATGGACTCCGGAAATATCAGATAACCCAGATGAGGGAAGATTCGATTTTGCAATCGTGAGCAACAACAAGTTGATAGGGTATCTTTCATACCAAGTTGATTACTATGTATCCAAGGCTTACAATTTTGGGCTGATGTCTTTTGACCGAGGAAATCCGGTTGTCGGGAAAGATGTGTTTGAGAAGTTAGAAGAGCTTGCATCAACTTTACATCGGGTTGAGTGGCGCATGGTCGGTGGTAATCCGGCAGAACGCGGTTATGATAAATTTTGCCGAAAGCATAACGGAAGTAAACATGTGCTGAAAGACAGCATTAGAGACGCTACAGGCAATTATTGTGATGATGTTATTTACGAAATTGTGAACTCGGATTGAAAGGCTGAGTCAAGGGTCAAAGTTGTAAATCCAAATAAAAGGCGGCTGTTGATGTGTAATGACAGAATGTAAAGAATGTTGTGGCACCTGTAAATATGGCTTATGCGTCAAGACAAACGGTTATGTTTGTTCAAACGAAGAAAGCGATTATGTAGCCGATTTCGTTGAATACAGCCATTCATGCGATTCCTGGGAACAGAAAAGGGGAAAACTGAAATGAAGAAAAGAGTATTAGCAATTATCCTTTGTATGCCAATCGCGTTAGGTGTTGTTGGATGCAGTTCAAATAACTGCCGTAATAGTGCTGAAGAACACATTCTTGAAACAATAGGCGAAGACACAGAGTATGAGATTTTTTACGATAAGGACACAAAGGTTATGTATTGTAGGGCATACAGGGGCGGAGTTACTCCAATGTATAATGCAGACGGTACATTGAGACTTTACAATGAGGATTCAAACAATGAATGAAACATTGATGAAAACCGAGTATTCCACAGCATTTGATGAAAAGCGCAAAGGTTTGATTGAACAGTCGTATTACAAATACGGACCGGCAAGAATGAACTTCTCCGCAGGGAATGTCAATGCAATCGAAAGTTTGAAAATGTGCCTTGCCAAGTTTGAAGAGACAGGAAACCTTGAATACTTGTGTGATGTTGCAAACTATGCCATGTTCCGGTTCATGTTTCCACAGCAGGGAGAATATTTCAGACATACGAATTCTGATGAATCGGCCGGGATCTTCGGTATGAGTGTAAATGAAATGGAACGATTCAAACAGGAACACAGCTTTGAGGATTGGAGATATTGATATGGCTTTGAAAGTTATTGCAACAGCGGCAGATGCCCTCGTAATGCTGGGACTTATGGGAGGACAGGTAAAACAAAAAGACAATTCAAACGCAATGGGATATTTGCTTTCATACGCGATTTTTGTAATGAATATTATGACCATTTGGAGATAACAACATGACAATTTATGATCCAATATTTGGTATTTACTTTCTGCCGCCATTTTTGAGCGTGGTCGAAAGAATACATATAACAAAATCAAAGGAACCGGGCAGCACCGGAGATTTTCTTAATCTGGACAGTGACGCCGAACACCAGAGAGAGAAATCGGAGCATCCGGTATAGCTTAAGTCCGCAAATGATAATTTTCTGCTGAATAATTGATCTATCGGCGTTAGGCTTTGAATTATGTTTGCGGACGGAACAACATTGGGCTATCGCCAAACGGTAAGGCACAGGATTTTGATTCCTGTATTCCGGGTTCGAATCCCGGTAGCCTAATTGGTTGCATGCTGACGTTTCATGTAGCCACGTATGTTTTTCATATGTACTTGAACCCTTGGTTGAGTGATTCAAGCATTTGGGTTCCTCCTTTCGCCACTAGGACGATTCTGTTAAGGACGGTGCGAGACCGTCCGGTGGTATTCTATCATGCATCTATCCCACGGTGCATGATCGTGTAACGCATAGCACGTAAAACATATTGCTAACCGTCTTGTGGCGGTTTCGGGGATGGTAAGAAAGGTTATTGGCCGAAGTAAGACGCTTCGTGAAACTGATAGTCGAAGGTTTCAAATGCAAGGTTCGATTCCTTGCTCCCCGACGAGCGAAAACATCCATTTAGTCCCGCGTAACCGGTTTGCGAGATTATCCTAGGTTATTTGGATGCGAATAGCAAAGACTTAAATTGCGTCACAGCAGGCGTGGATTGGTGTCACAATCGACCGCGTGTCTTTGATCGGTTAGTCAAGTGGCCAAGACACCACCCTTTCACGGTGGTAACACGAGTTCGAATCTCGTACCGATCACTGCATTGGGATTTAATTCAGTGGTAGAAGACACGGCTTATATCCGGGTTGTCGCGGGTTCGATTCCTGCAATCCCAACGATAGGTCTTGCGTATTCTTTAACAGGAGTATGCGAAGTGGATTATAAAAGAAACGCACAACAAACAGGCTGCGAGTAGGAAGTACAACAAAAGCAGTTCGGACAGGACACTCGAAAATATTCCTATGCGTTTGGTAGCCTTTGAGCGAGTGCATCTTGTCAATTTTGCAGTGTTCCCATAATGGAATTGGAGCCGGTTGCTATCCGGCCGGGCGTTTATTCGCCTTGTAGGTTCGAATCCTGCACACTGCGCTTGCCCGAAATCGGGCGTTGATGTGTGGCGGAATGGGTAAACGCTATGAAATGTCTATTGCAAAATGCAATACAGAGAAAGTATTTCTCAGGGACATTATGAGAAAGTAAATCTTTTCTGCGAGGTTCAAATCCTCGCCACATCAATTCCTTATCCCCACTTAGTCGGGTGCTACTGCAATAGTTCCGGTCGATGGGAGACTTATGGATGGTAGCGGTATCATTGGAAACAGAAAACCCTTCCGTGATTAGAAATTGCAGATTTGAAAGCGGTTGGCATGGTTTGGTCTGACAGGGTTCGATTCCCTGTGTCGCTATTTGATGATAAAAACATTATGGAATATTTATTTATACAAAAGACACGGAATCTCACGAGGATTCCGATTTTTGCTATGATTGAGGTGTAATATGTGTGATTTTTGTGGCAATGAATCGAAACAAATAATTGATGACAGAGAGAAGGATTCTATTTTGTATATTTCCGATTCAGAAAAAGACATAAGAATTTTTCTTGAATATCTCAAAAAGAAGATGGACAACAACGGAAAAGAATGTTTCTTAGATGGAGAACATGATATTTTAAAAACAGAAAATTACAATGTTGTCTGTAAAAGTATTCATGGTACTCTACTTGGAGTCGGATATGGGTATTGTCTACATTACTGTTTTTCGAGAAATTTTGATAAGAGTAAGTGCAACGATATGGAAAAATGCTCGATGGAAGAAATTATTACGCACACAAGAGAGGGAGCAAGAGAAATATCGGAACTTGATATTTTATGTATGCTAGGGTTGGCTTGAAAGGTGGCGGAATGATGAAGCAGAAAAAAGAAATTTTATGCACATGTATTAACCATGAAAATTGTCCATTAGACCCGGCTAGTTGCGGTTGTTCAATAGAAACTACGACTTTTGAAGATGCTTGTATAGGTAAAAGAACATTCATTCCGGGAATCGAATGTGATAAGTGAGGGATTTATATGAAACATCAAAAAGAATGGCGCGCTTGCGACAGGTGCGGCGAAGAAATAAAAGTAAAACCAATAAGTGAATTTGAATTTATGCCGATTGGTGATTATTTTACTCCAAGTCCCATTTTTGAAGATGGCAACGTAAGGGGAGAAATCAAAGAGATTCATTCAAACATATTATTTCCGTTTGGTCGTACATATGATTTATGCCCTAAGTGCAGGAAAGATTTTGAGAGGTTTATGAAGAATGAATAACATTGACAATCCCTTATCAGAGTATCAACCGACATCTAAAGAAGTGATGATAAATTTTGGAATAGATATTTCAAGAGAAGTGGTAGAAAAATATGCTTTGGAAAAGTTTGGCAGACTGCCACAAAGCCATATTGAAATGACTTCCGCTAGAGACTCTAAAATAATTGAGGAAACAAGGAGGTTTATGAGAAATGACAGTTAATATGGGAGCCAAAACCTATGAAATGAGCCGCAAGCAGGCAAAAGCTATCCTTGGAACGACTAAGAAACTTGCAAATTGCAACATATACGGCATTGAAAAAGGTAATGTGGTGATTATGCTGAATGAAAAGTATGAGGACGATATGAGCCTTAAAAAAGCCGTAGAGGAGTATAAAAAGAAAGGGTTCAAGGTGCATTGGAAATGAAAATAATCAAAGAAGGCAGCCTTAGGTACGAAAGAAAACCTTTAAAGTTTGAGTGTAAGAATTGCAAAACCGTTTTTGAAGCGGAAAAGACTGAATATGAATATTGTGGAGATCAAAGGGAAGGCGATAACTACAAGTGTGAATGCCCATTGTGCCACAAAATGGTATATTACAATTAAAAGACAACCGGCTAACAAATGGAGTTAGTCGCTACCCTAAAACAGTTATAGGCAGAGGTCAAGGCACTTCTGCTTTTGCGGAGGTGCTTTTTATTTGGCTTCAAAGCAGTTAATCAATGCAGTAAATGGATATGAAAATTACATAAAGAAAAACGGAATAGATGAACAGGTAATTAATGCCTATGTAGATGCTTGTAGCGTAGCCATAAACGGAGAGAAAGATATTGAGTATGGATTACGACTTACAGAAAGGGCAAAAGACATTATAGAGCGTTTCTGCAAGGATAAAACAGGCGGTACGATTTGGGATTTGGAAAAATACGCATTCGGCCACAAAACCACATATGATCTGATAAACAAAAAATATGAGATTTTGTTACTTGAAGCCCAAAACAAAATAGTTGACAGCTATTTTCAGTACATAGAGAAAAAGCGTGAGCCTAAAGACCGATTTTATATGCCACGTAGGAAACAACTAATCAAAATCGGACTTGTGGACGCATTACAAGGCATGATTGATGATAAATACGACATATTGTGTGTGAGTCTAGTGCCAGGAGCTGGAAAGAGTACGATTGAGAAATTTTTTCATTCGGCAGTTGCTGGTTGGTTTCCAAAAGACTACAGCCTATTTTATTCGCACAGTGGCGATATTACACGAATGTACTACGATGGGGTATACGACATTGTTACCAATAATGATGATTATGCATGGCATGACATTTTTCCTAACCTATCAGTTACAAGCACGAATGCCAAAATGGAGCAATTCAATATTGGCAAATACAAACCTTTTCCGTCTGTACAGTGTACTTCTGTAGGAAGTAAGAATGCTGGTAAAGTCCGTGCAAGTAAATTTTTGCTAGTTGATGATATGATAGGTGGAATTGAGGAAGCCTTAAATCCTACAATACTTGATAAATTATGGAATAAATACGCAGTAGACGCAAGACAGCGTAAGACACAAGATACAGACGGAAAGCCGTGTAAAGAGATACATATTGCCACTCGTTGGAGCGTACATGATGTTATCGGGCGTATTCAAAATATGTATATTGGAAATCCGAGAGTCAAAACAATATCGGTTCCTGATGTAGACCCAGCGACAGGGGAAAGTAATTTTGATTATGAGTATGGCGGTTTTACGAAAGAGTTTTTTGCAGACCAACAATTACTCATGGACGAAATCTCTTACCGATGTTTGTATAAACAGGAGCCTATTGAACGTGAGGGATTACTATTCCCGGATGATAAAATCCGCAGATACCTCAATTTGCCACACGGAGAACCAGAAATTGTTACAGCTCAATGTGATACTAAAGGCAAAGGAACAGACTATTTTGTTATGCCTGTGCTTCAAAAATATGGGGGCGACTATTACTGCGTTGATTGCGTGTGCGATAATACGGCAGACTATGAAATGCAGTATGAAAATGCGTCAAACATATTAGTCAACAATCAGGTACAAGAGTGTGAGTTTGAACGTAATGCCGGTGGTGACAGAGTGGCTATGGAAGTTAATAAACGAGTTGAAAATAAAGGGTGGATATGCAACATCACTGATGTACCGACAGAGACAAATAAGGAAGCGCGTATTTTTCAGTGTTCTAACTGGATTTTACAACATATTATTTTCAAAGATCAATCACTTTATAAGCCTAATGAGCCATATGGAGTGATGATGTCATTATTAAAGCAGTATTCGGTATCGGGCAAGAAACAATTAGACGATGTGCCGGATGTTTTCTCAAACTTTGCGTTAAGAATTACAAAAGGAAACAGGATAAAGAAGACAGTAATAATATCAAGTCCGATATAAGAGGAGGGTTTGTATGACAACCAAGGATTATTTGAACCAAATAAGCAGACTCAATAGAATGATAAATAATAAGCTGTCAGAGATATCACAGCTTAGAGAACTTTCCCACAGCATATCGGCGGTAAAAAATGAAGAAAGAGTAATGTCGTCATCTGACCCAGATAAAATAGGCTCTACATACGCTAAAATTGACGAAATGGAGCATAATCTTGATAACATGATAGATGAATACATTGAAAAAAAAGACTTGATTATAGGGCAAATAGACGGCATAGAGAATGAAAATTACTATAATATTTTGTTTTCAAGATATATAGAAAAGAAAACTTTTGAAGTTATTGCTACAGAAATGAAATACTCATGGAGACAAATTATCAGACTTCACGGAAATGCTCTTAAATCATTTGAAGAAAAATATGGTAACACATATTTAAAGATGTCATAGAATGTCATACTGCGCCAATGATATACTGTATTTGTAAGAAGTTACAAAGATGTTTTTCATAAACATATTCCTTATCAAAAGCACCGTTGCTTAATTGTGGCGGTGCTTTTTGTTATGCAACGAGGTAAAAATATGAATTTTTATATGAATAAAGATAAATCAATCATGTGTCCGAACTGCCATAAGTTTTTAACTAAAGCAGACAGCAAAGACCCACGAACACATAAACTGGCTTGTAGGCACTGCCACAAGTGGATTTGGTATGTACCTAACGATGATGACGATTTTCAGATTAAGAAAATACCGGACAGCAGAAGTTCGAATGGCATGAGATTTTATTAGAGGTGTAGACAATGCAGGCAGGAAGAATTGTCATATATACAGGCGCAAAAGAAATAACGTCTGACAATATAATACCAATTTTGCGTGAAGCAATTTTGGAACATGATATTAATTCTAACAGAATACAGTTTCTTCTTGATTATGACGCAGGAATACAGCCAATAGTTAGGAAGAATCCAAAGACTTACAGGCCAGACATTGACTGTGAGTGTTGTGATAATGTGGCTAATGAAGTCACGGAGTTTAATTTAGGTTTTAAGTGGGGAAATCCTATAACGTTAGTTCAAAATGGCGACAATGAGGATTCTAACCTTACAAAAGCTATAGCGGAATTAAACAGTTGCTACGAATCACAGAACGCAAGACAGAAGCAGCAGAAACTTGCAAGATATGTTGAAATCGGTGGTGTTGGATATGTCCTTATTGATATAAATACAGAATACGAGGATGGGGAAAGCTATTTCACATATAATGTATTAGACCCAAGGACAACATTTGTTGTAAGATCAACCGCCTACAGCGACAAGAGAGTTGTTCTTGCCGGGACATATATAAAAGATAAGCACAGTGGCACCAGGTATTACACTTGTTTTACCAAAGATACGAGATATGAAATTACCGACGGAATAAAAATCACTAACGGAAAAAATAAAGGAAAAACAAAATGGGGTTTTTTGGAGAGAAGTGGAGAAGAAAACCCACTGCATAAAATTCCTATCATTGAATACACAAGGTCATTTGATAGAATGGGCTGTTTTGAACGGCAAATATCTGAAATGGATAACTTAAACCTACTCATTTCAGATTTTACAAATGATGTCGAACAGAATACACAGGCAGTATGGCATACAAATGATGTTGATTTCCCAGTTGAACAGGAAACAACAGTTGATAAAGATGGAACACAACGCATTACTGAAAAAGTAAGAAAACCAAAATCTGGAGAATGGATGCAGACCTACACATCGGCAGATGGCAAAACTCCAATAGTTGAGCCACTTGCAATTAATTATGATTACACAGGTATGCTTAATAATATCCAATCAAGGCGACAGATAATCTTGCAGAAATGCAATGTGCCACAACGAAATGATAACAGTGGCGGTAGTACAGGAGTTGCAATGTCAGACGCAACAGGTTGGTCACAGGCTGAAACAGCGGCGGCAAAACAACAATTAATTACTGATGGCTGCAAAATGGAAGAAATAAAAGTTGTTCTTGCGGCTATTAAGTTGTCAAACAATGTTAACAGCAGTAACCCATTACTTAAATTAAGGGCAATGGATGTAAAACCTAACATTAAGCGACAAAAAACTTATGAAATGTCAACCAAGGTTAATGCCATGGCAACATTGATAAGCCACGGATTTAGCCTTAAAGATACAGTTGATGCAATTCCATTCTTTGATGACCCTAACGATGTTGTAGCGAGAAGCGGAGAGATGGTTAAGGCATATCAAGACAGTATAATCAACAAAGGCACACAGAACCAAGCGGAGGGTGGAGATGGAGAACAGCCACCCAATAAAGACCGCACAATGCAAGACTTATCAGACCAGACAGAAAATAGTCCGGTTATAGATAAGAGCAGAACAGATAAATAATTGATATTGAGCCACAAGGTAGAAAATGCCTTGTGGCTTTTTATATGCCCTAGAGAAAGGGCAATACAAATATCGCAAGAAGTTGAGAGAACAACAAAAAACGCAGAAAGCAGAGGTAAAGAAATTATGGCAGATGTAATTAACACAACAACAGAACCAACAACTAACAATGAACCACAGAACGAAGAGCATACACCTAGCGTAGAAGAACTTATGGCACAGCTCGCTAGTGAAAGAGCTGAAAAAGAGAAGTATAAGAACGCTTCCGATAAAGCCAGTTCAGAAGCAGCTAAGTACAAGAAAGAACTTCGCTCGAAGCAGACAGCAGAAGAACAGGAAGCGGAAGCAAAAGCGGAAGCTGAAAAATTGCAGGCTGAAAAGTTCGAGAACATGAGCAAAGAACTTAATCATATGAAAGCTGTCAATGCTTATCAGAAAGTTATAGGTGATGGAAAGGATATTGATTCTTTGATTGAGGCGGTTACAGATGCAGACCATAGCCTTATAGCAACTGTAATTGCTAATGAAGTGCAAAGACAGGTTAAAGAAGCAAAGGCGGAGTGGCTTAAATCAAGACCGGCTATTAATGCAGGCGGTGGAGAAGAAAGCACGATAACACAGGAACAGTTCAACAAGATGAATTACCACGAAAGAGTGGAGTTCAAAAATAAGAATCCAGAACTTTATAAAAAGTTCACAGAGTAGAAAACGGAGGTAAATAAACTATGCCACAGACTAAGTTAGAAAATTTAGTAGACCCACAAGTAATGGCTGATATGGTATCGGCTAAGTTACCAAAGAAAATTAAGTTTTCGCCTATTGCAAGAGTTGATACAACACTTGTAGGAAGACCGGGAAGCACAATCGTTGTGCCAAAGTATGCTTATATTGGTGACGCAGAAGATGTAGCAGAAGGTGTTGCCATGGGTACAACAGTACTTACAACATCTACAACAGAAGCAAAGGTTAAGAAAGCAGGTAAGGCTGTAGAGCTTACAGATGAATCAGTATTATCTGGTTATGGCGACCCACTTGGTACAGCTATCAATCAGATTACTATGTCAATCGCTGCAAAGGTTGATAATGACAGCTATGACGCACTTTGCACAGCACCTATTGATCACGATGGAACAGCAGCACCTATCAGCTATTCAGCAGTTGTAGCGGCTAATAGCAAGTTTGATGATGAATCAGATTCATCACTTACAAAGATATTGTTCATTAATCCGGCGCAGGAAGCTACATTACTTAATGACGATGATTTCAAGAGCAATGACAAGTACCCACTTAATGTAATTATGAATGGAACTATCGGTTCTATTGCGGGAGCGCAGGTTGTTAAGTCAAAGAAAGTTAAGTTAGTTAAGTATGAGCTTGATGATTCAACAGGAACAATCAATGTTGCGGCTGATACAACAAGTGAGGATTCAGCTAATGTTCATCTTGACACAGCACTTGCACATACGCTTAAGCCAAAGGGCAAAGAAATTAAGGTAGGTAGCAAGTTAAAGGCTGTTACAACAGAGTTCTACGCTTGCCCTATTGTTATCGTGTCAGCAGATGACCCTAACGAGGACGCAGGTGCAGATGGCGCATCAGAGGAAGAGAATGCACTTACAATCTATATGAAGAGAAGCGTTGAGATTGAATCAGACAGAGATATTCTTGCAAAGACAACTGTTATTTCTGGCGATGAACACTATACAGCAGTCTTAAGCAATGATTCAAAGGTTGTTCTTGCTAAGTTCGGAAAGTAAGAGGTGTTTATATGTTATTAAGACGACATAAAATTAACGCCGCAAAGCAGAGCGAAAAAGTAACAGCAGATAATGTAAGACAAGAAGCTGTTTATGGAGATGAGCTTAAGTATGAGGAAGAGCAGGACAAGTTCCCTGCTCAACCTACAAGCGACTACACAAAGACAGATATTAAGCGTATGTCAACAGCGGACTTGCAGGCACTTTCCTTAGAACAAGGTATTGAGAACGCAATGGAACTTACAGGAGCAGAACTTAAAGAACTGTTAATTGAGAAATTAGGGTTATAGGAGCTGAAATTATGGAATACACCACATTAGAGCAAGTTAAAATCAGACTTAAACAATTTCATATTGATACAGTCACAAATGATGATGAAACAACATCTGATGTGGTAGTGTTCGATAACAAAGAAGATAATCCGGTAATCGAACAGCTTATTAAACAGGCTGCAGAAGATGTAAAGGCAAAGAGAAATTATCCAGACAGCTACACAGATGAAATGATAGCTGAAGACTTAAAGAAACACCAAAGTGTCATTGTCAACCTGGCTGTCTATGACCATTCACAGTCTGGTGAAGAATTTATGGCGAGTTTTAGCGAGAATGGTGTGAGCAGAGCTTGGAGAGACAGAGAAAAGCTATTTGTCGGGGTATTTCCATTTGCTAAAGTTTTATAAAGAAGATTGAGCGTGACCATATTGCCGGTGTCGGTAAAATGGTTGCAGGCGGCGCACATTAAGCGGTGGTGGGCAGTGCGTCAAAAGGAGATTCAAATGAAAAGTATTTTGATTCAAACTTATCTTGTGGCACTTCCAATAGTGCTTGGATATATAGTTTGGCTTCTTAAACAACAAAAGAAAAGCAGGGATGCGAACAGTAAAGGAACAATGCTCCTTTTGCGCGTCCAGCTTATTGAATACCATGCAAAGTACACCAGAATCGGAGAAATACCGTCATATGCCTATCAGAACTTCTGTGAGATGTATGATGCGTACCATGCGTTAGGTGGAAATGGAATGGTTACGAAAATGAAACATGAAATTGAAGAGATTCATATAGGGAAAGGAGATAAAAACCATGAGGAATTGGAAGGATTGGACTAAGAAAGCCGGAATCCGAGCAATCAAGACTGTTGCACAAGCGGCGATTGCCGGAATTGGAACGGCGGCATTTATGGGCGCTGTGGATTGGAAATATGTTCTTTCTGCATCAGTTCTTGCCGGAGTGTTATCGCTTCTGACAAGTGTTGCAGGAATCCCGGAGGAAAACACCAATGCTTGACATTAACAAGCAGGAAATGAAATATTCGCAATCCGGTCAGAGGGTATTCATTCCACAAACTGACGAAAATGGAGATATTGTCTATGAAGGGTACAAGGATTCCGATGGAAACTTTGTACCTTATTTAGATTCCGAAGGCAACAAGATTCCAAAAGGTGAGGAAGTTGAAGGGTTTTCAGAACCTACGACATTCCGAGCAAATATCAGCAATAAGCTGTCAGAAGCCCTTGTGAAAGAATTCGGAATTGATGATAGTACATCATACTGTCAGCTTGTCACGGATAAAGGATATTTGCCACTGAAAGCCGGTGATGTGGTGTGGAAACGTTCGGAAGTCAAACGCACTGATGATGGACTTGTGGATTCAGAAACCGCAGATTACATCGTAAAAGGCGTTGCCGATGAAGGACTGACCACGGATTTGTTTCTTCTTCGGAAGAATATTAAGTAGGTAATCACATGGCAAAGAAAACTATTTCAATGACACTATCCACTAAGTCCATACAAGACGCTATAAAGAAATTAGAACAGTACCGCGATAGTTTACAGGCTAAATGCGATTTACTTGTTTCTAGGCTTGCACAGGAAGGTCAGACGGTGGCAATAAAACAAATATCGAAATCTCCAATAGGGAACACGATAACGGTAAGGGTAGATAAAGCACCACAGTTAATGACCTCGAACGCGATTCTCATTGCGACCGGAAAAACGGTAACGTCAGAAGATAGAGAACCGTTCTATACTTTGTTGGCGGTAGAGTTTGGAGCCGGTATTTTTTATAACTCCAAAGAGAACCCAAAAGCACCCGAACTTGGATTCGGTGTCGGAACGTATCCGGGACAAATACACGCTTTTGAAGATGGTTGGTACTATTGGGACGATAAGACCGAAACATGGCGTTATACCCACGGTATCAAAGCCACAATGCCTATGTATAATGCGGAACAACAGATTATTCAACAGTATGTAAAGATTGCAAGGGAGGTATTCGGTGGAAAATGAGTTAAATAGTTGGGCACTTGATTTTGAAGACACCTTATGTTCCCTTTTAAAATCGTACATGGAGAGCAAGGTAAGAGGAATTAAGGTGACGCAAGATGAAGAATCGGGCGGCACCGCAACATTCCCGACACTTTTAGTCAGACAAATCGGTGGCACAGAAGCCGGAAGGACTAATGAAGCAAAGACAATCAACGCAATTCGCCCAACATTTCAAATCACAATTACAAACAAAGGTTCAAGAAAGGCAACTAAGGACATCGCAGCATATGCGGTGTCTTTTTTTAAACAACAAATGTTTGAGGTATCAAATGTAATCCCAACAATTTCCAAGCAAGTGCGAACGGTTACATTCCGCGCAACTCGCGTAATTGGAAACGTTGAGCATTTAGATCAGCTATAAGCAGAAAGGAAGTAGAAAATATGGCATCAACAAGTTATAGAACTCGTGTCATTGTAAAAGAGCACACGGAAAAGCAGGCTGACTTTGCAGGAACATACAATCTTTTGGTTGCGGCTAAGTCAGTTCCAAGCCCTGCATCACCACCAAACACGGTTGAGTCAACCACAATGGAAGATGACCAGCAGACCTTTGAAAAAGGAATTAAGACTTCTGATTCAAGAGAAATCACAGGAAACCTTGAAAAAGAATATCTTTCAAAGGTGGATGGATATGGAGATAAAAAACTTGATATTATCCATCTGTACGGAACGGACGGTATTGGCGGTGTAGCGAAGTACGCATATGTAGGAACTGCAACAGCCACACCTAACGATGTAGGTGGAAACGATGAAATCCTTGAAATGACGGTAACAGTTATTCCAAGTACAGCATCAGAGCTTGTTACAGATAAGCTGACTGTCGTTGATAACAACGATGGCACATTTACCGTAACAGTGGTGGGGTAAAAAGCCTATCGGACGAGCAATCGACCGCACCGGTAGGCGAGGATGAACGGTCGATCGCAGAACTTGAAGCAATAAGATAAGCAACAATGGGGCGGTGGCAACACTGCCCCTTGCCAATATAGGGCAGAAAGGCAAGGTAAAACATGAAAGTTAAATTAGGTGGAAAAGAATATACAATTCAGTTTGCAACAAGACCATCATTAAAATCACATATCTTACAGGATATTATGAAGACACAGGACATGGAAGATATTTCCTCTATGGAAGATATTCTTCTTGAAACGCTTCCTAAGACACTTCTTGTGGGATTGCAGATGCATCACAATGAAGAATTTGGATATGATTACAAAACAAACGAAGGCTACGATGAGCAGCTTGAGAAGGTGTCCGACATTCTCTATGATGCGATTGATACAAACGAGATTAACTGCATGGATTTATTCGCTGATATGCAGGGGGAAATGATGAAAAACGGTTTTTTAGCACAGATGATGGAGTCGTTGGAGAGAGCACAGGCACAGGAGAAGAAAAAGACCCCATCCAAAGCGAAAGCCAAGAATTAACATGGGAATATTACGTTGCGGAAATCCGTCCGTTTTACCTTGTGGTAACGAAAGGCTACGGATTTTCCGTTGATGATATAGATATGATGAATCCAGAGTTGCTTAAGCCTTATGTGGATGCATACAAGGCAGAATGGAAGCAACGCGATGTGGAAATGTATATGTGGTTTGGCAGATATGCAACGTCAGCACTTGTGACCGCAATAGATGCTACATTCGGTAAGGGTAATAGTAAGTACGTGAAAGAAACTTGCTATGATTCCATCGAAAAGCATAATACGGACGATCCCGATGCAGAGATACGAGAAATGCTTAAGGCAGAAGAAGCATGGGCGGCTGAATCAAGGAAATCACATTTACCAAAGCCAAAGATAGTTTAAGAAAAGAGGTATTGTCATGGCAGTAATTATCGGAAGTGCGCGGCATGATGAACACGGCAACTGCTATTCTGGCGGGAAAGCCGGAGACCAGACCGGACAGGAAGTGTCTACGCAGAAGTTTTACAACCATTCTAAGGGATGGTACGTGCTAAGGGCGAAGGACGATAGGGTTGCGGAGAAGTTAGCCGAAGCTATGCAGATTGCATCTGACAACAAAAATATTGGCTATGACCAATCGGAACGCTACGGAGTCATTAAGCATGGCATCAACACAAAGGTAAAGACGGAATGCGATTGTTCTTCCCTTGTACGTGCTTGTATTATCTATGCATCCGGTAAGGATGTGGGAGATTTCAATACATCAAATGAAAGACCGGTAATTTTGAAATCCGGTCTGTTTGATGATATGGGTTCTTATCATGCCGGGTTTATTCTTCGCAACGGAGATATTCTTGTGACACGCATAAAAGGTCACACAGTTATTGTTGTAAAAGGCGCAAGAAAATGCAAAACCAAGTATTATCCGAAGTATACCGGAAATTCCGGTTCAATAGTCGAAGCATTAAAAGCGGTTGGGGAAGATGATGTGTCGAAAGAACATCGTGCGGAAATCGCAAAAAAGAACGGATTTTCCAATTTTAAGTTTACATCAGAGGAAAATTCAAAGATGATTTATCTTCTGAAAAAGGGAAAACTGAAAAAGTAATTCAAGGGCGGTAGGGGTCAAATCCTACCGTCTTTTTAACCGGCTATCAATGTGGAAGATAGCCGCTAACCTAAAAAAGTTATAGGAAGTTGGTGGATAAATGGAATTAGAGTCTCTTGAAATAAAAATCCAAGCACAGGCACAACAGGCAAGCGGTCAGATAGACGCGCTTGTGACAAGACTTGGGCGATTATCTTCCGCGCTTTCTGGACTTAGTACCGGAAATCTGAATAGTCTTTCCACAGGGGTAAACCGACTTGCAGGGGCAATGACGGCAATGCGTGGAATTGATACACGGACTTTTTCTGCAGTTGCAAGAAATGTAAGCAAATTAGGCTCTATCAACAGCAAACAGATTAATGCTGCGGCTGGTTCTATGCGTCAGATTTCCAATGCATTAAAAGGGATTTCTGGAATGTCGGCATCCGTTAAGGGTCTGACCGACCTTGCGTCTGCAATCAAACAGCTTGGCTACCAGAGTTCCACCAAGGCGATTGAAAATATTCCGAAACTTGCCACGGCAATGCGACAGCTTATGTCCGAACTGTCGAAAGCCCCTAGTGTAAGCCGGAATATTATTGACATGACAAACGCATTGGCAAAATTATCGCGTACCGGTGGAGCGGCAGGAACAGCGGCAAAAAGCATCACAAGCTCATTTAGCGGATTTAGTTCAAGTGCATCCGCGGTAACAAAGAAGTCATTTTCTCTTGCGTCTGCAATCGGAAAAGTGTATGCAACGTATTGGGCTTTATTCCGAGGATTTAGGCTACTTGGAGATGCCATTGACATATCATCCTCACTGACAGAGGTTGAGAACGTTGTAAGGCAGACATTCGGGCAGTACGAAAGCCTAATTAACAATTTCGCAAAAACATCAATTGAAAAATTCGGTATGTCCGAGTTATCCGCGAAACAGTTTGCAAGCCGTTTCCAAGCAATGGGAACTGCCCTTGATATTCCGCAAGGGCAAATGGCAAAAATGTCTATCCGGTTGACAGAATTAGCCGGAGATATGGCTTCATTTTATGATGTGAGCCAAGAAGATATTGCCAAGAGTCTGCAATCTGTATTTTCCGGTACTACGGCACCTATGCGGCGTTATGGTATCGACTTGACACAGGCAACATTGAAGGAATGGGCGTTAAAGCAAGGGCTTGATGCAAACATTTCCTCAATGACGCAGGCTGAAAAAGCCATGTTGCGTTATCAGTATGTGCTTGCGCATACAACCAATATTACCGGAGATTTCGCACGTACAGCAGATACGTGGCACAATCAGATAACCATGCTTAGAGAGAACTTCAAAGCACTTGGAGCGGTTGTTGGTGGTGGTTTAATCAATGCATTTAAGCCATTTATCAAGGTACTCAACGCAGTTCTGCAAAAGGTTATTTCTTTTGCGGAGATGGTAACAAATGCTTTAGGTTCTATTTTCGGATGGAAGTATGAAGCAAGCAAAGGAGCAGGAATCAGCGGTCTTGCCGATGATATTGGAAGTGCGTCTGACGGCATGGACGATTTAAGTAATGCCGCAGGAAGCGCAGGGAAAAACACAGGTGGTATCGCAAAAAATGCCAAGAAAGCAAAAAAGGAAATCCAACAGGCAACTCGTGCATTTGATGAATTAAAGGTTATTTCAAAACAAAGTAAAGATAATACTTCCGGTTCCGGGAATAAAGGTTCTGGTTCTGGATCTGGTTCAGGTGCTGGTGGCGGCACCGGTGCTGATGGTGGATTAGTTCAGACGGACACCATCTTTAAGAAATTCAAAAGCAAAATCAAAGACCTTGAACAGTTGGGAGAGTCTATTTCCGGTGCGTTAATTAACGCAATGAAAAAAATTAAATGGAAAAAAGTGTATGCAAAAGCTGAAGGTTTTGGAAGGGGATTAGCCAAATTCCTTAACGGACTATTTAAAGGGCAAAAAGGAACAACGCTTTTCGGAGAAACCGGAAAACTGATCGCAAATTCATTAAACACGGTGCTTCATGGTTTAGATTCGTTTGGCACAACGTTTAATTGGAAACAATTTGGAAATTCAATCGCAGACGGAATCAACAAGTTTTTCCAAAACTTTGACTTTGCATTATTGGCTCAAACACTTAATTCGTGGGCGCAAGGTGCATTTGATGCAGTTACGACAGCATTAAGTAAAATTTCTTGGAAAGATGTATGGAAAGGCGTCAAGAAATTTTTAAGCAACTTAGACGTAAAAACAGTTGCAATTATTGTCGGTGCGCTGACAATCAAAAAAATCCTTGGATTGCATCTTGCAAAAACCGCACTTGATATAATCGGAACTTCCATTTCAAAATCAATAGCTGGTTCACTTGCATCAAGGCTTGGCGTTGAAATTGCGGCAAATGAGGGAATCTCGGCAGTATTGTCTACCGCTTTGTCAAAAAAAATAGGTGGGGCGTTTGCTACACTTGGAACAACTGTTTCAGCTGGTGTCAAAGCTTTATTCGGTAGCGGTGCGGCAGAGAGCGCACTTTCTTTTATCAGTCCGGTAGCAAAAGCTATAACCGGGATTGGATCTGTTGCAATTGGCGCGTTTACTGCAATATCAAACTTTGTGACCATGCTAAAGAACGGATTCAGTTGGCTTAATGAAGCACTTATGCTTGTCGGAGTTACGATTACGGCAGTCGGAGCGGTTATTTTAGGGGTAGCGGCAGCACCGGCAGCGATTACAGCAGGAATAGTAGCCGCTGTTGCAACGGCAACTGTAGTAGTCAAGGATCATTGGAAAGAAATAAAAGAAATTTTCTCAAAAGCCGGAGATTGGTTTAATACTAATGTGATTAAGCCAATAAGCGGTTTTTTTAAGGGATTATGGGAATCTGTTTCCGGTTTTTTCTCTTCTTTATGGAAAGATATATCCGGTGTATGGAAAACAGTTTCTGGATGGTTCAATACTAATGTTATAACTCCTATTGTTTCATTTTTCCAAGGATTTTCGAAAAGAGTTGGTCAAATCTTTGAAGGATTGTGGATCATTGTCAAGGCTGTATGGATTGTTGTTTCTGATTGGTTTAAATCAAAGGTAATAGAGCCAATAAAGAAGAATTTTGAATTATTGAAATCGGCAGTATCAACTGCATTCAAGGTTCTATGGACAACTGTAAAATCGGTATGGGCGGTGGTTTCCGGTTGGTTTAAGGAGCATGTTACAACACCTATCAAGAATGCTTTTAGCTCAGCAAAAGAATCTATTCAGAAAGCTTTTAGCGCGGCAAAGACAGCGGTAACCGGGGCGTGGAATAGTGTTTCTAGTTGGTTTAAAGAACATGTAACCACCCCGATAAAAAATGCTTTCTCGAAGATGAAAGAAAGTGTAGCTGAAATATTCAGCAAATTATGGAATAGCGTGAAAAGTGGCGTTGCCGGGGCAATGAACACCGTAATTTCAAGAATTGAAACAGCAATAAATTCATTGATCGGTGGAGTGAATACCGTTTTGAGAGGGTTTAACAGTGTTGTTTCTGCGGCGGCTAAAGTAGCAAAGGTAAAGTGGAGCGGAGTCGATCTTGTGCCAAAAGTGAGCCTACCTAAAGTAAAGGCTTATGCAACGGGCGGTTTTATGGATAAATATAGCATAGCAACAGTTGGAGAAAACGGGCTTCCGGAACTTATGGGAACGGTCGGAGGTAAGCCGGCGGTCGCAGGAAGCCAAGAAATTACTGGAATCAAAGATGCTATCAATTCAACATCTGCGCAAGAGGTTTCCTTATTGCGACAGCAAAATCAGTTATTGCAAGCTATTTTACAGAAAAATTTCGGAATTACTACAAGCGACATAGGAAAAGCTGCAAGGGATTATGGTAGAGAACATTACAATCGAACCGGAGACAATGTATATGTTTTTTAGTGACTTCTATAATAGAACGTGATATAATTCTAAATAAATCATATCACAAGAAAGGAGTCATTATGAGAAGCACAAAAAAATTATTAGTAGCGATGGGGTTGGCATTTGCCGTTTTGATTTCGGCTATGCCAATCCAAAATGCAGATGGGAAACAGATTGTTGCACAGGCGGCAACTATCAAATTAAGCAGAAAGACTCTTAATTTAAAAATTGGAGAATCCGCAACATTAAAGATAAGCGGAATGAGGAAAACTGCTAAATGGAGTAGTGGCAATAAATATGTTGCTTCTGTAAATAAGTCTGGAAAGGTTCTGGCGGTTGGAGAAGGAACGACGTACGTAAAAGCAAAAATTGCAAAGAAAACGCTTTCTTGCAAAGTTACCGTCACTTCTTCCTTTAATGCGAACAAGGTAAAGAAAAACATCTCAATTGAATACCAAGATAGTGGTCATGGAGTTGTTGCTATCTTGAAAAACAACAACAAGGTAAATGTTGATCTGGACGCAAAACTTGTATACTACAAAAACGGTAAAATGCTGGATAGCAAAAGCGATTGTAACAGAGCTTTTGAATCCGGTAAGGAATGTGTTCTTTATTTTGACGCACCGAGCGATTCTGATTATAACGATGTTTCTTATGATAACTATAAAATGTCGTTGAGTGTTGATGAAGCAACAAATGCTGTTTGTGATGTTCGCAATATAATGGTTCAATCGGACATTGGAGCAGATAATGTTACGGTTGAAGCTACAAACGATTCCGGAAAAGATTTTTCATTTGTGAAAATTTCTTGCTTAATGTATGATGCATCTGGCAACTTGATCAAATATGATTATCATTATGCAGAATGTGAAAAGAATGGAGACACCGATTATTTCTCGTTTAGTTTTCCGTACGATTCAAATTACGATACGATCTATCCGAGCAGTTATAAGATATATGTTGATGAAGCATATACATATACTTGGTTACAATAAAAATTGAAAGATAAATGATACTTAAGCCGTGGAAACACGGCTTATTTTAATTAAAAAGCTGATTGACACAAAATCAAAAATAGTCTATCCTTATTACTAAGGAAACAACCTTATCCGTGAAGAAGCGGATTACTTACTCGAACGCCATACTGTACGAAAGAGGAAGCCAATGTGATTTTACAAGAGGTTTCCTCTTTTTTGTTCCGATAAAAATGTATGGAGGTACGAATTACAGGAGAAGTCTTTCAAATATTGACGATTCTGTTAAGGGCGTGTCACAAAACGACACCCCTATAAATCTGAATGGGAATCAGTAGTAGCTTAAAGTTTAATCAAATGGATAGCATCTACCAAACGGTAGGTGCTATTTTTATACCCATTTTTAGGAGGTAAACGATGGGATATGGCGGATATTTAGTAAAGTTTGGGAATTATACCATACCGAACAATTTAATAAAGCAGGACACGTTTAGTTCCTATGTAAATATGCAGGACAAAGACCCTTGGACGGATGAAAACGGATATGAGCATCGTGATGCCGTGGAACTGAAAGCTTTAAAGGTTGAGTTTGAAACCAAAGCCATGCTGACCGAAAAGCAGTTTGATGATTTTTGGAAGAACATAGAAAAGAACTATACCAAGGCAAAGGAACGCGGTGGCTATATCACGGCATACGTGCCGGAGAAACGCGGATATGTGACACAGTACGGATATATCGCTGATATTCAGCCAACGTTCTATTCTGTGGCACATGGGAAGATTAAGTATGACGCAATCAAGTTTTCATTTATAGGCGGTGTGTATGATAAATAGTAGTTTGAAAGAAAAGTATTGGGATTCCTCGACAGATAAGCAGATGGTCATATCTGTTGTTGGAACGAACCAGAAGATAGACAATTCGATGCTTGAAATCGGTACGTTTGCGCTTGAAGAAAGTCTTTGTTCAGAGTCTGAATTAAAGTTTGGAGCGTGCGAAGCGAATTGTGTAAAATTCACAGCAAGAAACACCGCAGGAAACATTATTGGAAAGACAATCTCTATCGAAGAAACGATTGACGGAGATAGCGAAAATCCGATGCCATACGGAGTTTTTAAGGTTGCATCCGATGTTCCCACGGCTGACAGAACAAAACGGCAGATTACGGCATATGACGCGATGTATGACATTATCAATACAGATGTAAAGTCTTGGTATGCAGGACTTAGCTTTCCAATGACGCTTAAGCAGTTCCGTAATAGCTTCTTTGCGCATCTTGGAATTGCGCAAGTCGAAACAAGCCTTGTCAATGATTCCATGACGGTCAATAAGACGATTGTAGCCACACAGACGGATGATTCAAGCGCGGTCACAGAAGAGTCCGCTATCAGTGGGAAAACGGTTGTAACGGCAATCTGTGAGATTAACGGATGCTTTGGTAATATCAACCGAGAGGGAAAGTTTGAGTATGTCTTTCTGAAAGCAATCATAAGTGCACTTTATCCGGCAGAAGATTTATTTCCGGCAGACAATTTATTCCCGTCTGACGCAAATACAGAGTCTATGACCGGACACTACATCACGTTTGATTACGAGGACTTCCAAAGCAAGGCAATCACGCAGCTTGAAATCAAGACAAGTGAAGATAATGCCGGTGCTATTGTTGGAACTGCCGGAAACAACTATTCGATTACAGGAAACTTTCTTGTATCAGACAAGACCGGATCGGAACTTGAACAGATTGCAAATAACCTATTGCCGATTATAAAACAGGCGGCATACACGCCGATCAAAAGTTGCACCTGTGTCGGCAATCCATGTCTGACACTTGGCGAACCCATCCGATTCAATACCACGAGAGAGATTGTTGAAACGTATCTATTGCAACGCACCCTAACCGGAGTACAAAGCAAGAGAGATTCAATCTCGGCACAGGGAACGCAGACGCACTCTGCAAAGGTCAATTCTATCAGAGACACGATTGAAAGCGTGGAAAGACGTACCGGAAAGCTAGAGAGGAACGCAGACCATCTTCAATCCACGTATGAGGATTTAGAGGAACAGACAAATACCAAGTTTGAGCAGACCGCAAAAAGCATTTCTGCAGAAGTCAACCGCGCACAAAAAGCAGAGGGACAATTAGACGCATCATTGGAATTGAAACTTGGAAGAGATGAAAACGACCAAGTCGTTTCGATGATTAATGCAAGTGCCGACCAGATTACGCTTAGCGGAAACAGACTCATAGTCAACAGCAATAACTTCCAGCTTGATGGGAATGGAAGAGTGTCAATCATTGATTCGTTGAATTTCATTGCGACGTCAGAAGGCGACGACCTTGTAATTATTGGACTCGATGCAAGAGGCAGACCAATGCTTCAAAACATACGCATCGATCTAAACTCTGTAACAGATCAAGATGGTGTAGCCATAGGGGATCATGCAAGCACTGCGGATCATGCTACGACAGCAGACTCTGCAACAACCGCGGAAAGTGCAAAACAGTGTATAAAAGCATCGACCGCATATTATTTGCAAGGCATTACAGCTAATGAGCATGTGCAAATTTCTGGCAATGGAAATCTTATTCCAAGTTCTAGTTCTGTGTATTGTGGAACTACGGTTAATCCATTTGCCGGAGGGTATTCTTCCGGTGGTTGGAAAACAACGTCTGATGGCAGAAAGAAAAAGGATTTTCGAAAACTGTTAGAGGATGATCGGTTTGAGAGATTTTTTGAGTTGCTGCAACCGATGGAATATCGGCTCATAGAAAATGATGAAAAAATGCACATGGGATTTGTTGCACAGGATGTCGAACAGGCAATGACGGATTGTGACATATCTGAAAATGAGTTTTACGGACTGGAACATGCGGTATTCTCCGAAAAAGATTTTGAATCTAATGAGGAATGGGAAAAATTCTTAGAGCAGAATGGTGGCGCAAATGATATGTATACGCTGTGCTACCAAGAATTTATTGCTTTAAATACTGCCATGATACAGAAACTGCAGAACAGGTGTAACGATTTTGAACGCAGATTATCAGCGTTAGAAAGGAGTGTGAGCCATGCAGAAAATATATAGCCGTATTAATTGGGAGAATTTCCCAAGTGAAAAAACAGCGGTAAATGAATCCAACCTTAATAAGATGGACTTGGCGATTGACAATCTGGATGACCGTGTGGTTGCTATGGATGCGTCTAAGGTTGATTTGGCAAAGGCAAATGAGCTTGTGAAAGAAATTCTGTGGGATGAATCCAACGGAACGTTGACGGTCGTTAAGATGAATGGTTCCAAGGCGGTAATTGATACCAAGTTGGAGAAGCTGGCAGTCAACTTCAAGTATGATCCGCAAACACAACAGTTGGTAATCACGTTGGATGATGGCACAGTACAGAATGTGGATTTATCCGCGCTAATCACGCAGTACGAGTTCTTGGACTCTGATACGATTGCATTTGAAATCGGCAGTGACGGTAAGGTGTCCGCAATCGTGAAAGAGGGAAGTATCCAAGAAAAGCATCTGCGCCCGGATTACCTTGCAGACATTAAGGTTGAATCTGCAAAGGCTGTAAATTCTGCAACTAATGCAAAAGAATCCGAAACCAATGCGGCAAAATCTGCTGCAGATGCCAAGGACAGCGCAGACCGAGCGCAGGGAATCGAAGACGAGATTAACAAGAAACTCACAATGACAGAATTTGATGTGAATGAGGATGGAGAGTTGATTTACACGGACAATGCGGCATATAACTTTGTCGTTGACAATGACGGAAATTTAAACTGGGAGGTGGCTTAGAATGGCTATAGCAGGAAGAGTAGCAATCGTGCCAAAAGGCGATTGGATCGCAGATGCTACATATAAGAGATTGGATGCAGTAACTTATAATAACACATTGTATTTTGCGAAAAAAGAAGTTCCGGCAGGAACGGCAACGAGCAATACGGAATACTGGTCGAAATCTATCGTGGGCGGTGCTAGTGCGATTGCAACAACAGAGGATGCCGGAGTTGTAAAGCCGGACGGAAAGAGCATGAGCGTAGATGAGAGTGGAACGCTTAGTATTAACTTGGATGGGACTACAATTACATTGGACGAAGCGAAAAACGTCATAAAGTTGGCAGATACATTAAAGGATAAAATCGGAAGCGCACTGCAACCGGAAAGTATTGTAAATAACCAGGTAACAACAGAAACCGGGTTTGCATTAGATGCAAGGCAGGCGAACCCGAATATAGACGGCACGTTGGCAAAGCAGGTAGCTGATTTAAACGGCAGTTTAAATACTGTATTTTATGCGATTAAAGAAACAAAAGATGCGAACAACGCTGACCCTGGAATTGCACGTATGCCACCGAACAGCAATTATGATACTTCTACCAATAATCCGTTTCCAAATTTCCACACGATACTTTTAACAATTCCATTTGTTGAGCTAGGTGTTGGCTATGCGGTTCAAATAGGTGTATCTATAGCTTCACAATACAATGGAAAATTAGCCGTTCGTGGCAAAGATTCGGGAAATTGGCAGGATTGGAATGTTATTTCTTAATAATACTCTTTCCGGAATAAAACTAAACATCGTATAGAATAAAGTCCCCATCCCAAACTTGTACAAAACAAAAAGTAGTACTTCGTGGACTTGTAAGCAACCCAGAGCTATAGTTTAAAGTTTCTAAGCCATTCCACGAAAATATCATAAGTGTGTAATCGCCAACATTTTTAAAAGTTGTTACGTTCTTAGATATCAAATTATAGAATTTATCTTCTATTGTGTTGATTTTGTATATCCCACAACCACCAGATACTTGCGACGATGAAGACCAATTATCAATAACTTTTCTGACTCTAAAATTATTTACGTCATTTAAACTGCCGTTTAAATAAGTTTAGTAACCCATAAATTTACACATAGAAAGGAATAAAAATATGGACAAAATAATTTTGAAAAACAAAACAGAGTTCGAGATCGCCGAAGGAGCGAGTCTCGGCAATATTCAGATTCAGTCGAAAGATTTTGACGGAATCAAGACAATCACAGATGCCTTCTCGGAAGAGAACATCTCAAAGGTCACATTTACACACAATGATCAGACTTCCGGTGAGTATGAGAATCTTAAGTATGAAGGATTCTCATATATGCCAAATAAGGGCGAAGATGGCACAGAAGATGGTACATATACCGTTACTATCCGATTGCGGACAAAGACGGAAATGGAAAAGGCAATTGATGAGCTTAAAGCCGGACATGAAGCAAATGCAGAAGCAATCCAAGAACTGGCAAGCATTGCCGCAGAAAGTGAGGTGTAGGATATGGTTAAATTCTACGTGAGACGTATTCTGGTAGACAAGAAGATGACGATTGATGAAGTGCCGATGCGTTGGCGCGCGAAAGTGCAAGAAGAGATTGAGAAACAGCTTTCCGATTCTTTACAATGATGTTTTCTGTCGAAACTTGCGACCGAAAAATGTTGAAATCATGCATATTACAGTGATACTATGGACTTGTCCGAAAGGACGCTTCAAGTTCTGGCATGGGTGGGGTTTGGCATGGCTCCGCCCATAATTGGGGATTGACTATGCCGAACACACGTTCTATAATGGGGTATAAGGATTGGGGGTTTTGTTATGGACTTTAAAAAGATGATAATTGAATTACTTGATAAAATCGATGATTCAAGGATTTTGCGTTGTATTTATATTTTTATTTCTGACATTGTAAAGGAGATTGAGAAATGAAAAATTCAAAACTTGAAATCAGGTCAATTGATGAAAAAAGCATTTATTGCGAAGTTTTGATTGACGGTCATGTAGTGCATGGAGTGCGCAGTATACGATTTGAAAAGAAAGCGCAATCCATGCCTGTTGTTCACCTTGATTTTAATTGCATCAATATGTCAATAGACTCTCCGTTTGTTACAAGATTAGAAGGAAATGACGGAGATAGCGAGATTGAGATTAAATTTAAGAATCAAGACCACGCCATATAGGACATTCTGTTCTATTGCAGTGATAGGTTGCGTCGCTATAGGCGCAATCTATTTTACCAAGAGCATATTCATTGCCTTCTTGTGTGCCGCATGGGATAAATTCAATTCTAATATCTAAATTCTTATTTTCTTTATCACAAAAACCACGAACATTTCTATACATAACTATTCCTCACTCAATAAATCAATCAATTCAAAAACGTGCTTTTTCTTCTTGTCCGAAAGAGATAGAAGTTTTTCAATCTTACTGCTTAATTCCGCGTCTAAAACAATTTTCGATGCAAGATGAGTTGATTCATCTGAAAATGCGGAGTTTTCTTCGCCTGTCAATATCCAATCTGTACTCACTCCAAAATATTCAGCAATTTTTATTATTCTCGATGATGGAATATCCTTCGGTTTTGAGATAGAGCCGTTACTAAATTCCAGCTTTTCTTCTAAGGCAGTCATGCTAATTCCTGATTTTTTGCACAATAACCTAATTCTTTCTAGTGGTGTCATAATTTCCCTCCATTTAACTAGAACAATTTCTATAAAATGGGTTGACAAACTAGAACATCTTCTATATAATGGCTTTATCAGCTAGAAAATGTTCTACGAAATATAAATAGAGACTGTTCTTAAATTCATTTGGCAAACTTATTTTAGAATATTATCTACATTATGTCAATAGAATATTTTCTAAGTCTATAGAAAAGGAGGTATACGATTTGCTTTACGACAAAATCAAGCAACTTTGCAATGAAAAGGGTACAAACATTATGAGAGTCGAGAAAGAAGCAGGACTTAGCAATGCTACAATCCGCAAATGGAACGAATCTTGCCCTAGTGCAGAAAACCTTAACGCTGTTGCAAAGGTTTTAAATGTAACTGTTGATTCTCTTCTTAATTAGAAAGGGGCTAGAGAGTGAAAGAGATTAAGTCAGCAAATGACATAATTGTTGTTCCGGTTTCTTATTTTAATGGAATGGAAAAGGAATTGCAGAAGATTTTAAACAAAGTGGATATTCACGATATGGACGTCATGGAACAGGTTCTTCATATGCGGAAGTGGCTGAAAACCAAAACCGTATATGAAGAAACAAAGAGATTATATCCTAATCTCCGTTTGGAAAATATTCATTTGCTTTTACCACAAGAAGAAGAGAGTTCTTGTGAGCGTACTGATAAAACAGGCAGTGAATAGATTCTGCTGTTGTGTCGCATAGCGGATTTCCAAACGTTTCAGGAACATTTAGTTCCCAACAGAAATTATTTATATTTGCGAACGTTATATCATTTTCGGCTAATATCTTTGCTATCTTTTCTCGGTCGCAGGATATTGTAGAAAAATCGCAAAACAAAAAGTATTTCAAATTGTATCACCTCCCTTATTTGATGATAAGGGAATTATATCACAGAAAGGAAGTGAAAGTATGGATAATTTGGTACACATTGGAAATTCAGATATTTCCATCAAAGAGTACAAAGGCAAAAGAGTGGTCACGTTCAAGGACATTGACATGGTACATGAAAGACCGGACGGAACAGCGAAAAGAAATTTTAATACGAACAAAGCACGCTTCGTTGAGGGAGAAGATTACTTCATTGTAAGCGCGGACGAAATTCGTACAAGCCGCATGTTTCCTATATCTGACAAGGATTTTATGAGCAAAGCACTTATTACCGAACAGGGCTATCTGATGTTGGTCAAGTCATTTACGGATGATTTGGCATGGGAAGTACAAAAGAAATTAGTTTCTTCCTATTTTAATGTATATTTTCGGATGCGACTTGAACATTGTAGCAGAGTACGAAATCAGATATTGCGCATGAAAGGAAGTGATTGTATGAGCGAAAAGGAAAAGCGAGTTGTCGAAAAACTTCGTGATGCCATTCCGAATATGACAGATTTTCAGAAAGGATATGTTCTTGGAATGGTAGAGAGTTCTGCTTCGAAACATAGTGAGCAGGGCAAGGAAGACGAAACACATAATGGAAAGGAGAATTGAAATGAGCGATTTTGAATTTCAGAAAGTTAATTCAAGGGTAATTCGTAGCGGTGACAACTATTTGTCAAAGGTAGACTCTGCGGAAAGTTTTTCAAGCATTTTCGTTGACGAGGAAACAACATATGGAGTTTATGTAAGAGATGCGCAGATACAGACAGGAGATTCGACTTACACACCTGCAATGGCTTTTACATATTCCATGGAAGATGGTTCTGTGCGCTTTATAGATGTTGTTGTATGTCCGTTACTCGGAACGTTTGTTTCTGACTGGTACTATAAATTATAAAGTGGCAGAAAGGAGCATGAATGAAAAAAGTAATCCAATTCATCACAGGTGCGGTTGCAATGGAATATTCCTTAGTTGCCGCGTGCTATATGGATAGTGAGGGCACAGCCGGGAATATGGCGGCTATTAAATTTGTAGCCGGGGCGGTAATTGCGGCAATCATGTATTACTGGTCAGAGGTAGACCGGAAGAGAGCTGAACTTGACAAGCGAATTAAGAGAAAACGCAGAATGAGAGAGGATGCATGGTAGACGTTGTGTATATAAGTGGTACGAGATGTTCCACGAAAGAAAAGCGTATGCTTGCTGAACTTTTGGCAGGGAAACGAAAGAAACAGAATGATAAAGAGAACTTTGAAAAGGTTCTTGACAGAGAAATGGAAAGGAGAAGCAATGGAGAACAGAGTAACATTGATCGGTGATGTTGTATCAGCACCAAGGGAAAGCCATAAATCATCAAACGGTAAGAAATTTTATAAATTTTTCATCGGAGTTGAAAGAAGAAGCGGTGTTGCAGATATTCTTCCGGTACTGTTTGATGAAAAGGTCAGTGATGCAGGGATTAGCGGAACGGTATGTGTCAATGGGAAGATAATTACCCGGCACGTAAAAACCGGATCTGGAAAAGCCATTCTTATGTATGTTATGGCTGATGAAATCACAAAGTCAGAGGATGATAACCATTTGAATGAAGTAAGTCTTGATGGAATCATCGAGGAAAAGCAACTTAGAGAAACGCCACTTGGTCGTAAAATCTGTGATGTGAAACTCAAAACCGTAAGAGAAAACGGAAAAGAGGATTTGATTACTTGTATCGCATGGGGAAATGGTGCAGAGTATACGGACTCACTTGCTTTAGGCGATAGGGTAAGCACATACGGCAGATTACAGAGCCGTAGATACAAGAAAACGTGTAAAGATGGTCGCGTTGTGGAAAAAGTTACATATGAGTTGTCAATAAAAGGAATCGTGGGGGTGTAATAATGCGAATGATTTTGAAATCGTTACATATAGAGAATTTCAAAGGGGTAAAGGATAAGACATACGAATTTGGCAAGACAACAAGGCTTTCCGGCATGAACCGGAGAGGAAAGACCACAATCGGGGCGGCATGGTACTGGCTGATTTCTGATAAGAACTATGAGCTTGTCAGCAATCCAAACATTAGACCGGACAATGTAGAAGATTGTATTCCGACTGTTACTGCAAATGTCGATGTAGACGAAAAAGAAATCACTCTTTCCAAGATGCAGAAGCGAAAAGTTGGAAAACCGGATAAAAATGGAGTTTCGAAAGTTACTATCACAAATACATATGAGATCAATTCTGTGCCTAAGACAGAACGTGATTTTAAGGCATATCTGGAAGAATTAGGGTTTGAGTTTGATAAATTCCTCATTTGTTCGCACCCGAATGTGTTCACTAAGGATTTGTCGTTAAAGAAAAAACAGGATGAAATGCGCAAATATTTATTCACTATGGCAAGCGAAAAAACAGATTTAGAGATTGCACAAATGGATAAAGAAACTGCCGATGTTGCAAAACTACTTGAATCTTATAAATTCGAGGAAATTGAAGCCATGAATAACGCTTCCAAGAAGAAAGCAGTTGAACAGTTAGATGCAATCCCGAATCAAATTATCGGTTTAGAGTCAGCTAAGGTTGATGTGGATGTGGCAGAGCAGGAACTTGCCAAGGCTGATCTGACAAGAAGAATCGCTGAATGCGATAAGAAGATTGCCGGTGCCGATCATTCGCTTGACGAATTGCGCGATAAGGAAATGCGGTTACAACTTGATATATCCGGAATTACACAGACGATGAACCGCGAATTATCCAATCGTAGATACGAAATTGATGCTGATCTGTGCGGTTGCGAAGATGAATTAAAACATCTGGAGCAGACGATTTCTTTGAAAGAAAATCAGATTGTCGGTAATGAAAAGGCTATCACAGATGCGGATGCAGAACGGAAGAAAATTGGAGAAAAGTACAATGCAGAATATGCCAAGGCATTTGATGAAGCGCCTTACCTGTTTGACGAATCCAAGTGGGTATTTGATGAAAATAGCACTGTTTGTTCACTGTGCGGTCAGAAGTTGCCAGAAGATAAAATCGAGCAGTTAAAGGCTGATTTTGAAAGCCGGAAAGAAAAAGCCAAGGCGGATGCAGAAGAAAAACTGAAAGCAAAAAGATTTAAGTTTGACACTGACAAAAAGGTTGAACTGAATCGGTTGAATACTATTGGCACCGAGAAGAAAGAACTTATTACCGAACTTACAAAGAAAAATGCTGATCTGAATACAGAAATTGACGCTTTAAAGAAACAGGAACAGGATGCCATTGCAAAGAAAGAAGAACTTTCGAAGCAGTTATCCGAGATCCCGAGCGAAGCTGATTACACGCAGAATGAAGATTATGTGAAACTGAAAGCAGAGCGTGACAAGGTTCTTGCCGATATTGAAAAGCTGGAATCTGATGGTGCGGACAAGATTGTTACTGATTTGAAAGTCGAGAAAGCAGATCTGCAGAGCCAGCTTGATGAAGTAAATAAGATTATTGCACAGGCTGAAAACAATGTTCAAATTGATGACAAGATTGCAGATATGCAACAGAAACAGAACGAGTATGGACAAGCAAAGGCAGATGCCGAGAGGATTCTTTATCAGCTCAAAGAAGTTTCAAAACGAAAGAATGAATTACTTGTTGAAGAAATCAATCAGCATTTCGGTATTGTACGTTGGAAGTTGTTCGATTTCCAGAAGAACGGAGAATATAAGGAAGTTTGTATTCCTACGGTACTTGATGAAGAAACCGGCATTTACAAGGTGTTCGGTGACACGACTAACACTGGCAGAGAAATTGAGGCAAAGATTGACATTTGTAACAGCTTCCAGAAGTTCTTCGATATGTATGTTCCTATCTTCCTTGATGGCGCTGAGAGCATCAATGACGAATATGTGCCGGTCGTCGATACCCAGCTAATTCTTCTGACGGTTTCCGAGGACAAACAATTGAAAGTGGAGGTATCAGAATGAATTATATCAAAGCAAAATTTCCAAACAGCACCAGAAGCTACGTGTATAGCACCGAGGATTCCGTAAAAGCCGGTGACACGGTTGTAAATACCAAGGGTGCAAAGCTGACGGTTACGGACGAATCAGTGGATATGAAGTGGGTAGAAACCTACGGCGCTGATAAGGTGGCGGTTGTGAGGAAGTATGAAGAAAGTGAGGAATGCGCATGAAGCTGATTAGTAATGCAAAATTTGGAGAACCGGTGGAAAGCGGAACGATTTTCAGAACTCAAGACCACGGAATCAACATTTGCATACATAAAATTTGCGGTTGCGGAAATGTGTGGTATCTTAATTGCAACGAATTGGGAATTGATAACCTACGGCTTAAAAGCGAAAATCTTTTCCGTGGTATGGATGAAGCAAAGGAAATTCTTAAGAAGCAATTAGAATCGTTAAATGAGCGGTTCGATAATTTTTACAAAGATAGCTATGTTAAGATTTCAAGTTATTAAGAAAGTGAGGAATAGATATGATTAAATCAGATTTTGGAACAATAGAAGTAGACGGAAGAGAGCGGGTTATCATGGCTGAATTTGAAACTCTTTTGGTAGCATTAAGGAGAGTTCTTGGAGAGGAGAAATACAACCGTGCTTTGCAGAGAGCGAATGATAGTGTGGAGCAAAAGAAAGATACAGATACATTGAAAAATGAAGAAAAAGAACGCATGGCAGAAGTTATCAAAGCTATTTTAAGTGGAATGGAGGATAAGTAATTATGGCAGAAAACAACAGTTTAGAGGTGCAGAAAGTCAACACTGCGGTCAGCCAATGGACTAATTCAATCACGAATCTTGTTACAAAAGATTTTGAGTTATGCGGTGTTCCGTATGATGATTATTCAAAGCAGTGCGCCATGTCAGCTATGACAAGCATTTATCAGCTTGTTAAGGATAGCGATAAAATCAAGGATTTAAACGGACTTGATACATCGAATCTGCGAGAGGTTGTCGGTCAGTGCGCAAGCCTTAAACTCAATGCTAATGCAGTGCCGAGAGAGTGCTATTTCCAGCTTAGAACAAAGAAGTCCGGAGACAACTATGTACAGGTCGTAGAAATGGGAATTGAGGGAGACGGCAACGATGCATTACTTCGTAACTACGGAGAAAATGTAGATACCGTATATCCTTGTTGGCTTGTTAAAGACGGTGACGAGTTTTCCTATCCAAAGCATAAGGGTATCGAAATGACACCGCCGGAATGGGAAGAAATGGGACGGTCGCAGAAAGTTGTCCGTGTTGTTTATCCTCTGAAATTAAAGGACGGCACATTTCAGTATCTGATCGCAGAGAGAGACGGTGTAAAGGTTAATCTGTTTGCTCATGTGCGCAACAATCTGATGAATGAGACTTTCGGAATTTGTCAGAATCGTTACAAGGCATCAGCCGAGCAGTTGAGCAAAATCAAGGCTAAGAAAGAGGAGATTTTCGATGCTTTGAGAAAATGCGCAACCGTTGATGAAATGTTGGAATGTGAAGTTGCAAAGCCTTATATCAGCGCGGCATGGCTCGACACACCGGAATCAATGATTGTTCGTAAAATGCGTAACAATGCAATCAAGAAGTATCGCAAGGACTTTAACAGTATGGCAAAGCAGTCATTCAATCAGCTTGATGAAACCTATGTGCAGACGCAGGAAGAAATTGCAGAGAACGCCAATTCCGAACCGTTTGTCGTAACTGAATCCGAAGCAACCGAAAGTGCAGCAGTTGAGCCGGAGAAAGTAGCCGGAGAAGTCGTTGAGAATGACGAGAATGTGCCGGATTTTATGAAGGATTAGGAGGTTGCCATGAGAGTTATATCGCAGGACGGAACGCTTGATATGCCATATGAAGAGGTGATTATTCAGAGATTCAGGTCAAGAATTTATTTCCTGAACAAAAACTTAATAGGTGTTGAGTCGCTTAATGAAGACATGCAAATTGCTGAATATTCTAAAGAAGAGAAAGCAAAGAAAGCTATGGAAATGCTTAGAGATGCATATATCGGTATGCCTATCGTAATGCAGAATGTTGATGTTTCAGAAGATGTGGCAAGGGAATTTGAAAGATTGAAGAAATGCGGTATTATGGTGCAAACAGAAAGTCAGCCGTCAAAAATAGGATGCATTAACAATGCTATCTTTCAGTTTCCTACAGAGGAAGAATTGGAGTAGGGTATGGGAAAACATACAATGTCAGACTTATATCAGATGCAGTCACTTCCGCTTTCTGCAAAAATAAGCATGACTGCACGTAGAATAAATGAATGGGTTAATGAATTTGGCGAAGATGGAGTGTATCTGTCATTTAGCGGTGGCAAGGATAGCACAGTTTTAGGACACATAATCAGAGAAGTTTGCGGATATAAAAATATTCCTTTTGTGTTCGTAGATGTTCCGACACAATATCCAGAGTTAAAGGAGTTTGCCAAGACTTTTGATAACCTTGTGATTTTGAAGCCAAAGATTTCATTTGCAAAGGTTTGTGAAAAGTATGGATTTCCGATGATTAGCAAGGAAGTGTCAAATTGCGTAAGCGGTGCGAGAAAATATGTTAAATACCTTGACAGTCAAAAATCTAACAACACAATCTTAACAGACAGACAGACAGACAGACAGACAGACAGACAGACGGTTCCGTATGCTTGCT
>OCQB01000403.1_pt1 | contig 49549 bp, 41 predicted proteins | sample 1538631 | NCBI WGS metagenome assembly OCQB01 (sample SAMN04571713, study PRJEB22368) | human gut metagenome | biome: human gut; material: stool | host: Homo sapiens | place: Luxembourg | collected 2012-10-19
TATAATGTTTGAAGGTTTAAAAATATATATGCAGGACTTAACTTAAAATAAAATTCAGCGAAAAATAATAGGGTGGCGACCATCCGATACTGGTCTGTGGAGAACTAATTTAGTTCGGTGAAGCAGAAAAGCCTTACCGTGAGGTAAGGTTGCTGAAAACTTGTTTTCAGTTTTGTTCTGGCTAGTAAAATTTATTAATTTATTGGCATATTATAAATATAATGATATACTTTAACAGAAATGGAGTGATAATATGCTAATAGTAAAAGACTTTAAAGATTATGAAATAATAGATGCCTCTAATGGAGAGAAATATGAAAGATGGGGTAACTACTACTTTTTAAGACCTGACCCACAAATTATTTGGGATAATGGTAATTTACGTGAAAAATATAAAGGAAAGATTAATGCTATCTATAATAGAAGTAAAACTGGTGGTGGATACTGGGAAAATATAAGACCTACTAAAGAACATTTTTCTATTAACTATCATGACTTAGTATTTGAAATAAAACAAATGGGCTTTAAACATACTGGCTTGTTTCCAGAACAAGCTTCTAATTGGAGTTATATGATTGATAAGATAAAAAAGGCTAATAGAGATATAAAAGTACTTAATCTTTTTGCTTATACTGGTGCTGCTACTGTTGCTTGTCTTAGTGCTGGTGCAAGTGTTGTTCATGTAGATTCTTCTAGGGGTATGGTTGATTGGTGTAAAGAAAATGTCAAACGAAATAACTTAGAGAATAGTAATATTCACTACTTTGTAGATGATGTTGTAAAGTTTGTTAAAAGAGAAATTAGAAGAGGTCACAAATATGATGTTATTATTATGGATCCACCTAGTTATGGAAGAGGTGCTAATAAAGAAGTTTGGAATATAGAAACAGATTTATACCCATTAATAAATCTATGTATGGAACTGTTAAGTGATAAACCATTATTCTTTTTGATAAACTCTTATACAGCAGGTCTTTCTCCTATGGTACTTGATAATATACTAAAAATAGTATTTAAAGACTATACCGGTAAAATAGATTGTGGTGAGATAGGTTTACCAATTAAAGAAAATAACTTAGTCTTACCATGTGGTATTTATGGTAGATGGAGTGATGAATAGTGACAATACTTTATGAAGATAACCACTTATTAGTTGCATTAAAAGAACCATTCATTTTAAGTCAAAGTGATGGAAGTAATACACCAGATATGTTAACAATACTAAAAAAATACCTAAAAGAAAAATATAATAAACCAGGTAATGTCTATTTAGGATTAGTACACCGTCTTGATAAAGAAGTAGGGGGAGTGATGGTCTTTGCAAAGACTAGTAAAGCAGCTAGTAGACTATCAGAACAAGTAAGACTTCATAAGTTTGAAAAATATTATTTAGCAGTTGTTAAAGGAATAGTAGAAAGTGATACTTATAAAGATAAAATATTAAGAGAAGAATACCAAAGTAAAATAGATAAAAAAGGAAAGGATGCTACTTTATCATTTGAAACTTTAGATGTTATTAATAATAACTCCTTAGTTAAGATTAATTTATTAACTGGTAGGCATCATCAAATAAGGGTACAGTTTTCTGAAAGAGGTCATTATTTATTAGGAGATAGTAGGTATGGTAAGAAAGGTAAATATTCATTAGCACTATATGCTTATCACTTGGCTTTCTACCATCCAGTAACCAAAGAAAAATTAGTTTTTGAAAATATTCCTTCTAAAGGATATTTTAGTAAATTTAACGTTAAGCAACTATTAAAAAAATAAAAGTAATAAAATCGGTTGCAATATTAAAAAAATTTTGCTATCATTTAATATATAAGATTAAGGGAGATGGATAAGTTATGATATTAGCAACATTTAGTTTAGATTGGTTTATGACTATACCGGGAATGCTTATTACTGGTGGAGTTTTATTTCTAATAATTGCTTTAATTATCTTTATTGTAACTGGTAATAAAAAAACAAAGACAAAGAAAGAAGTAGTAGAAGCACAGGATGCTAGTAAACAAGAAGCAGCTGTTGCTGCTACACCTATAGTAGGACAAAGTACAGTTGCTACTAATGAACAAGCAGTAACGCCTCAAGTTCAACCAAGTCCACAACCAGTTATTACAAATGAACCTGTAATGCCTAGTCCCGTTAGTTCTATGGCTGAAAAGACTGTTACTCAAGAAATAGAGCCTACTGTATTTACAGCAACTCTTCCTCAAGATGTTACTCCACAGCCTACTTTTAATAGTCAGGTTTCAAATCCAGTAGTACAAAGTATTCCAGTAGTTAATCCTACTGTTACAGAAAATGTTAATACGGTAGTACCACCTGTTGTATCTACTCAAACTCAGGTTGTGCAAACACCAGTAGTTCCTACAATAGAGCAAACACCAATAGTTAATCAGCCAGTAACACCTGAAATAACTGTTAAAGAAGAGAAAAAAGAAGTTATGCAAACACCTAGTTTTGATATGCCAAGACCAATTTATGGAGGTGTTAGTCCAGTAGTTCCTACTGTTTCTCATGAAGAAGAACATAGACCAATTTATGGAGGAGCTAATCCACTTGAAAATACACAGTCAGTACCAATTGTTCCACCAAGACCAGTAGCTACTAAAGAAGTGAAAGTAGATATTCCTACAGTAGAGATACCTGCCGTACCAGTTACACCAAGTGTAACCCAACAAGTATCTAATGATATTTTTGCAAGCAGTTCTGTACCAACTACTCATGTTAATGCAAATCCTGTAGTAGAACCAAAAGTAACAGTACAACCTACACAGCCTACAGCTAGTCAAAGTCAACCAGAAGAAATAGAAAGCTTATTTTAAAAGCTTTCTTTTGTTAATCTACAAGTTGATTGACTATAATGTGACTTCTATGCTATATCATGAATATATTAAGTGAGAGATAGCTCATTTAATATTAAAGAAACATTAGTATTAGTGTTTCAAAAAAGTTGGAATACTCTTGCCTTAGTAGGGAATTAAAAAAGTCGGCTAGGTTAACTACCTAGCTTTTGTTTTAGGAGGTACGGATATGTCAAAAACACTAAAAATATACTATTTGGATGAAAACTATGTGAACTACCCATCACCTAAAGGTAATGGGCTTCTAAGGAGCTAACGCTCCTATTTAAGAAGTTTGATATTTAAGTTTCCACCTAAGCAATTAGGCAATCCTTATTCTTATGGGCGTGTCCACTTCGCCCCTACCGTATAGGATATTCATATCCACAACGCTACTTTTACGCATAATATTCAACGCACCATTTATATCTGCATTGAATGTTTTACCATTTGCCGTTTCGTATAGACCACGATGTACTCGATTACCACTAAATTCATATTCTTTAGGATTATCGTTATTATAGACAGGAATGTTATCTTTATCCCAAAAGCTCGCTTTTGAAGTGTAGGATTCTTCCTGTTCTACATAAGTGATACCATTAAGCTCACACATATATGCCAACTTATCTCTAAGGCGACCGTATGGTATATTTACAAAGTTTTGGTTATTTTGCTTACCGATATGACTGTTTCTTTGGAAAGTCACATTGTAGCCTGCTATAAGAGTGCCTATATCATTGTTAATACAGTAATCTATAATCATACGAGCTGCTTTGTTCATATAATCATTAACCTTATTGTTGCAGTCCCTGGCGATAGCTTTCTGCCTGTTAGTAGGCTTTTTACCAAAGTGCTGCTTATCCTTAATAGATTGTAAACGAGCATTTTCTTTGTTAAACCACTGATTTATAGATTTAAGCCTTTTTCCATCAACAATGAATGACTTACCTGTACTTGATACCGCCGTTACAAGATTATTTACACCAAGGTCTAATGCAAGTGCATTTTGTGTGTTTAGATTTCTTTGAATACATTCAGTTTCATATATATACTGAATCTCAAAGTACCTTGCATTTGCCTTTGGTAAAATGCGAATCTCTTTAACCTTCTTATCAAGTAATACAGGTGGAATGGTAATCTCCACAACCTTATGCGTTTTTTTAAAGTTGTTTGAAAATGGAAGTATTAATTTATTTCCATTAAGTCTCACAAAACCTATGACAAGTGTTGTATATCCGTCTTTTGGAAGATAACGTGGCAACTTACAATCCTTAAAGGAATATTTACCTTGTTTTGCAAGCTTTATCAAACCAAAGAATGATTTAAAACTACCATCAACCTCTTTAAGTATTTGTTGTGCTATATTTGAGTTTAATTCTTTGTAGTTAGGACTGCTTTTAAGAAGCGTATAGTTCTTCTCATACTTCAAGAATTTATCCTCTGTAAAGTAATACTGCCGAACATTATATATGGCTTCGTTAGTAAGATTTTTAGCTATATGGCAAAGTTCCTTAATTGATTTGTAATCTTCCTTAGACAGATGCTTTATCTGCTGTTTTACAGTAAGATACATGCGTTTCCCTCCTTTCGTCAGATTTAGAGAAATTCCCTATGTATCTATTATACTGATTATTTTCCAAGAAACAATATTATCAGTAAAATATATATTTCGTGGTCGCTTACATCCCACCACCTAAAGGTAGTGGGTTTTACGCTCTAAGTTATAAATTACCTAAGAAAGTATGGTATATAATAAAAATCAAAAACATCCGTATATTGGAGTTGTATATACCTTTAACTTTTAGAACAAAAGAGTAAAGAATACATAGAAAATGAATTGGAGGGAAAATAAGAAATAATTTTTAGTTCTTTCTATTTAACTAAATACATAGAATTAGTTAGATAAAGAAAGGATGATAAAATTATGGAAACACTTAAAGTTTCATCAAAGTCTAACCCTAATTCAGTAGCAGGAGCACTAGCTAATGCCTTTAGATCAAGTGGCAAAGTTGAAATTCAAGCAGTTGGAGCTGGAGCACTTAATCAGGCTGTTAAAGCAATAGCTATAGCAAGAGGATTTTTAGCTCCTTCTGGTAAAAACATAGTTTGTATTCCCGCTTTTGCTGATATATCAATAGAAGGGGAAGAGAGAACTGCCATTAAGTTAATAATTGAAGCTAAATAGTGACTTAGTCACTTTTTTCTTTTGAATAAATTTACAATTAGATTAGAAGATGTTATACTAAGTTTGTTATTTGAAACTCATAGGAAAAGAGGTAGATTATGTACAATTTTAGTAAAATAGAAGAAAAATGGAATAAGTACTGGAAGGATAATAACACATTTAAAACTGATGTATGGGATTTTTCTAAACCGAAATATTATGTTTTAGATATGTTTCCCTATCCCTCTGGGGTTGGACTTCATGCTGGTCATGTTGAGGGATATACTGCTACAGATATAGTATCTAGAATGAAGAGAATGCAAGGATATAATGTTCTTCATCCGATAGGATATGATTCTTTTGGCCTACCAGCAGAACAGTATGCAGTTAAGACTGGTAATAATCCTAATGGCTTTACAGAGAAAAATATTAATACATTTACAAAACAATTATATATGCTAGGTTTTGATTATGATTGGTCTAAGATGATTAAGACAAGTGATCCAGACTTTTATAAGTGGACACAATGGATCTTTAAACAATTATATTTAGATGGTTATGCTAAAAGAATTGATATGCCAGTTAACTGGTGTGAAGAGTTAGGAACAGTTTTATCTAATGATGAAGTAATTGATGGTAAGAGTGAACGAGGAGGATATCCAGTTGTTAGACGAAATATGAAACAGTGGGTAATAGATCAGACTGCTTTTGCCGAAAAATTATTAGCAGGACTTGATGAAGTAGACTGGCCAGAATCAACTAAAGAAATGGAAAGAAACTGGATTGGTAAATCAGTAGGAGCTCATGTTAAGTTTAAAATTAAAGATACAGATAAAGATTTTACAGTTTTTACTACAAGAGCAGATACGTTGTTTGGGGCAACTTATTGTGTAATGTCACCAGAACATGAATTAGTAGATATAATAACTACTCCTGATAAGTTAGAAGAAGTAAAAGAGTATAAAAAGGTTTGTGCTACTAAGAGTGACTTAGAGCGAACAGAACTTAATAAAGAAAAAACAGGAGTATTTATTGGTAGATATGCAATTAACCCTATAAATAATAAAGAAATACCAATCTATATATCAGACTATGTTTTAGCAAGTTACGGAACAGGAGCTATTATGGCAGTCCCTGCTCATGATGATAGAGATTATGAATTTGCTAAGAAATTTAATATTCCTATTGTTCAAGTATTAGAAGAAGTAACAGGTACAAAACATGATAATGAAAAAAAGAAAAAGTCAATAGTAGCTGTAGTTTATAATAAAAAAACAGATAAATACTTAACAATTAACTGGCATGATAATGGCGGAAGGTTATTTGTTGGAGGTACTATTAAAGATGGTGAAACAGCACTTTCTTGTGCTATTAGAGAAATAAAAGAAGAAACTGGATATAAAGATGTAACACTTAAAGAAGAAGGATTCAAGATTAATCATCACTACTATGCTTATAATAAGGATACTTACTTTGAAATTGAAGCAACACCATTATTATTTGAATTAAATAGTGATTCTTTAGAAGAACAAAACCTAGATGATGATGAAGTGTTTGATGTTGAATGGGTAAGTAAAGAAATAGTAGAAAAAGAAATAACTGATGAACTTCATAAGAAAACTTTTGATTACGTCTTAAAACCAACAGCTATGACAAATGATGGAATACATATCAATTCATCTTTCCTAGATAATCTAAATAAAGAAGAAGCCATTAATAAGGTAATAGATTACTTAGAAAAAAATAATTGTGGTACTAAGAAAATTAATTATCGTCTTCGTGAATGGATATTTGCAAGACAAAGATATTGGGGAGAACCAGTACCAGTTGTTTATTTAGAAAATGATGAGATTCATATCTTAGATGATGATGAATTACCTTTAATCTTACCAGAGTTAGAAGACTATAAAGGAAAGAATGGTAAAGCACCACTTGAAAATGCTACTGAATGGAAAAAATATAATCATAAGGGATTAACTGGTGTAAGAGAAACATCTACTATGCCAGGGTCAGCTGGATCTAGTTGGTATTATTTAAGATATATTGATCCACATAACGATAAAGAGTTAGCAAATAAAGAATTATTAAAACACTGGATGCCAGTAGATTTATATATTGGTGGACCAGAACATGCTGTAGGACACTTACTATATTCTCGTATTTGGAATCATTATCTATATGATAAAGGATTATCACCTGTTAAAGAACCATTTAAAAAGTTAGTTCATCAAGGAATGCTTTTAGGTAGTAATGGTATAAAGATGGGTAAAAGGTATCCAGAGTATGCAATAGATCCCCTAGATATAGTTAAAAACTATGGAGCAGATACTCTTCGTTTATATGAAATGTTTATGGGACCACTAGAAGCTTCTAAACCATGGAATAATAATGGAGTAGAAGGAGCTCAAAAGTTCTTAGATAGAGTATATCGCTTGTATGAAAGTGATAAATTAGTAGATAAGGAAAATAAAAATCTAGAGAAAATTTATCATCAAACAGTTAAGAAGGTAACTTTAGACTTTGAAAGTTTAAACTTTAATACTGCCATTAGTCAGATGATGATATTTATCAATGCTGTTTATAAGGAAGATGTATTTCCTTTAGAATATGCCGAAGGATTTGTTAAATTACTAAATCCTGTTGCTCCACATATGACAGAAGAGTTATGGGAAAAGTTAGGTCACAATACTACTATCGCTTATGAGACTTGGCCATGCTATGATGATGCTAAACTAAAAGATGATACAGTAACTATTGTTGTTCAAGTAAATGGTAAAGTAAGAGGAAAGATGGATGTTGACAGTTCTATTTCTAAAGAAGATATGGAAAGTAAGGCATTTGCTATTGATAATGTAAAAGAATTTACTAAAGATAAGGAGATAGTAAAAGTAATAACTGTACCTAAGAAATTAATAAATATTGTTGTAAAATAATTAAAAATCTGTTATCATTTATTTAAAGATAAAGATAGAGGTGATTACTGTGTATTTGTCAACCAATATGTCAAGCTTACAACTAGTTAACAGGGGACAATTATATAGATTAATCACTTCTTTTTATCATGCATTAATAACAGGATAGGACTAATCTTATCTTGTTTTTTAGTGTAAATAAAATAGAAGGAGTGAAAGAAGAAAATGGATAAGAAGAAACAACTACTATTATCAATCGGACTTGTGTTAATACTAGTTCTGATGATAGTAGGAATCAGTTATGCAGCTTTTAAGTTTGTAGGACTAGGTAATAAACCTAATACTATAACAACAGGAGCTATAACGATGGAGTATGAAGAATCTACTAATACTATCAGTATGACAGGAGCCTTACCAACTACTGATGCCACTGGAAAAGTTAGATTAACAGCTGGAGAATACTTTGATTTTACTATTAAAAGTAATATTCAAGGAAATGCTAATATCAACTGGGAAATAGCAGCAGAAGATATAACAGCATCATCAGCTAAAAAGATGGATGGTAAAAATATCAAACTTTATTTAACTAAATTAAATGGTGATAAAGAAGAAGAGGTAATGGCACCTAAAGTATATAATGCAACTACATCAGCAAATACAAAGACAGGAAGACCATCAGGAGTAATGAGTCTAGCAACAGGAACAATGAGTACAAGTGAGACAACAAACTATCGTCTTAGAATGTATGTAGATGAAGACTATAATCCCCAAGGAGATGGAGGAGGTTTATCATTTAGTGTTAAGATAAATGCTTATGGTAAAACTGGCAAGAAAATGCCAGTTGGCAGTAAGATGAAAGCTTATATGACACAAGATAATTTAAATCATTATCCTTACCCGTCAACAGATTTTCATACCTATGATTACAAATCTAAAATAACAAGTATTATCACAAAAAAAGATAATATAGTACCAGCAACAGCCACAGAAAGTTGGGATATCTCAGAAGCAGGGGATGGTTCAGTAATGGCATATGTAGAAGATGATGAAACAGGTAATGGTACATATAAAGTAACAATAGGTGGAAAAGGTGGAATTATTGCAAATGAAAATATGATAGGTTATTTTGCTGACTTTGATGAAATGACATCAATAGATTTGTCAGCCTTAGATACATCAGAAGTAACAAATATGGGTATTATGTTTTCTGGATGTAGCAAATTAACAAGTCTAGATGTAAGTAACTTTGATACCTCAAAAGTAACATATATGTATTCTATGTTTTCTGATTGTAGCAGTTTAACAAGTCTAGATTTAAGTAAATTTGATACATCAAAAGTAACTAATATGGATACTATGTTTTCTGGATGTAGCAAATTAACAAGTCTAGATGTAAGTAATTTTGATACATCAAAAGTAACAAATATGTATAGTATGTTCAATAGCTGTAGCAGTTTAACAAGTCTAGATGTAAGTAATTTTGATACATCAAAAGTAACAGATATGAGAAGTATGTTTTCTGGATGTAGCAGTTTAACAAGTCTAGATTTAAATAATTTTGATACATCACAGGTAACTTCTATGGCTGGAATGTTTTCTGAATGTAGCAGTTTAACAATTCTAGATTTAAGTAGTTTTGATACATCAAAAGTAACTGGACACTATGCTATGATGAATATGTTTTGTAACTGCCCTGCTTGGAATACAATTGATCAAACAAAATTTACTGGTAGTTATGTAACAACATGTGGACCAATATAAGAAAAATTTCATAAATTTTTCGCTGTATCATAGTTTGTTAGTGGTGAAAAATTATAACAGAATAAACTTTATAGAAATCAATATCAGAAGTATTATTATAAATATTACTAGAAGGGGCTGTCATGAAATAAAATGATGGCTCTTCGAAATTCAGTGGGAAGAAAATTAATGTCACTTTCGAGGTTCAGTGTGGAACAACTACCCTGTAAATTCGAAGTTTAGTGGGAAAAAGTAAGATGTTATATTCGAAATTCAGTGTGAAAGAGGCAATTGCTTTCTTTCCACTTTTTTTCTGTCATAATGTCATAGTAAGTTATACAAGATTTATTATGATAAATGATGTTTTAAAAACAGGAATAAAATAAAAGTGATAAAAAGAGTGGGGTTAGGATATAAAAATTTTGAGTTTTTTAGGCTGAGAATTTTATATATTTTAAAAAGTAAAAATTCTAAAAAAACTATCTTCAGAAGTCTTAATAAAACTTTTGCTTTAAAATGTTGCTTTTATTCTTTAAATATAAGTAAATTGTTTAAAATATCTTCCCACTGAATTCGAAGAGCCGAAAAGTCTAATTCTTTTTCTTTATCGTTGTAAACGTAATTATCACCTAAATTATAAGAATTTAGATAATAATTTAATATATTAACTAAGTTTTAAAATATTTAATGTAACTTTAAGTATTGTTTTATATTATTGATACATTCTATGGTAATAGTATAAAAAGATATATGAATAGTAGACTTTTTCTAATATATAAATTATACTTTAGTAAAGGAGAAAATAAGATGTTAAAAGTAGAAAATATTACTAAATACTATAACAAAAATAAAGCGGTTGATAACTTATCATTTACCGTAGAAAAAGGAGAAATATTTGGACTTTTAGGTGAAAATGGAGCAGGGAAAACAACGACATTCAGAATAATCTTAGGACTTATTAACGCTTCAAGTGGTAATGTTACTTTAGATGGTAAAAAAATAGACTATAGTCTAACTGATAAAATAGGATATGTTACAGAAGAGAGAAGTTTACTTACTAAAATGACTGTTAAAGACCAAATACTACTTTATGGTGTTTTAAAAGGAATGAGCGAAGATAACATTCTAAAAGAGATGCGTAAGTGGTTAAAAAAATTTCAAATAATAGACTATGAAAATAGAAAAATAAAAGAATTATCAAAAGGTAATCAACAAAAGATTCAGTTTATTGCAGCAGTTATTAATAAGCCTAAACTATTAATATTAGATGAACCGTTCTCCGGTCTTGATCCTATTAATGTTGAAATGTTAAAAAAAGCAATTATAGAGTTACAAGAAACTGGTTGCTCTATTATCTTTTCATCACATCAGATGGAACAGATAGAAGACTTTTGTGAAAAGCTTGTTATCTTATCTCATGGTAAAGTAGTAGTAGCTGGGTACTTAAAAGATATAAAGAATGAGTATAGAAAGAAAAATATTTTACTTAGAGGAGATAATCTTCCTCTTGATAAAATAAGAAAACTAAAAGGGGTTATTTCTTTAGAGGAACATAGGGGAGAATACTTAGTAAAGATAGAAAGTCTAGATATAGCAGATTCAATCTTTAAAATAGTAAAAGACTATAATATTACTAAATATGATGTAACAGAACCAACTCTAAATGAAATATTTATTGAGAAAGTAGGTGTTAATAATGACTAGAAAGTTTTTCTACCTTATGAAGCTAAGCTTTAATAAAAAATTAAAATCTAAATGGTTTATTGCTGTTAATATAATACTTGCTCTATCATTATTTGCCTTATTTAATCTAAACTCAATTATAACTTTCTTTGGAGGTGAATTTGATAAACCATTAAAAGTACTTGTTTATGATAAGACTAATATCTCTTATCCTTATTTAAAAAATAATATAGATAGTTTAACTAGTGAGTTAGAAGATAAAAAAATAGTAGTAAAAAGTGTTAGTAATGAAAATAAAAAGATAAAAGATGATGAGATACTAATAAGTCTTAATCTAGATGATAACTTGTTAAAAGCTAAAGTTATTAGTGATAAAAAGATAGATAGTAGTGTATATCAAGTAATTTATCAAGGTTTAAATGCTACTAAACAACAAGTACTTATGGAAAGACTAAATCTAGATACTAATACTTTAGCATTATTATCTACTAGTGTAGATATTGACCGAGTAGTCTTAAGTGATAAAAAGAGTCAAGATGAAAATATGTCACTAGTGATGAGTACAGTTTTTCCTAGTTTAATATTACCATTCTTTATGTTAATTATCTTTCTAGTTCAAATGGTAGGAGGAGAAATTTGTGAAGAGAAGACTACTAAGAGTATGGAAATAATTATTTCTAATGTAAGTCCTAAAGTTCATCTTTTAGCAAAGATAATAGCTAATAACTTATTTGTCTTACTACAAGCTTTATTACTATTTATCTATGGTTTAATTGCTTTCTTTATTAGTAGTAGGAATGGAAGTTTAAATATTCCTAGTGAAATAACTAGTATTTGGGATAGTCTATCTGCTAGTGGTTTAATTAATGATATAGTGTCATTACTACCGATGTTATTAGTCTTAATTATTTTATCATTCTTAGCTTATTCACTACTAGCTGGTATTCTTGCTTCTATGACTACTAATATAGAAGACTTTCAACAGTTACAAACTCCTATTGTTTTTATTCTTTTAGCAGGTTACTATCTAGCAATTATGGCTGGTATGTTTCAAGGTAGTATTTTCTTAAAAATAGCAGGTTATATTCCATTAATCTCTTGCCTTTTAGCCCCAACTTTATATATAATGGGAGAGATAAGTATATTAGATATTTTAATAGCTATTATCTTATTAATTGGTCTTTTATATCTACTTATTAGGTATGGTATGAAAATATATAAAGTAGGTATTTTAAATTATTCCAATGAAAAGGTATGGTCTAAATTTATAAAGGCATTTAGAAAGGAAGAGTAAAAAGAATATGGCAAAGATTGTGATTATTGGTTTGGGACATGTTGGACTATCTTATTTAGAAAAGTTAGTGTTTGATAAGTCTATTAGTGGAGAAGTGGTATTAATTGATAAAGATGTAGAAAAATTAAAGGGAGAAATACTTGACTTAGAACAAGGAATGACTTTAATAGATTCATCATTAACAATTAAGATAGGAAATTATCAGGCTTTAAATGATGCTGATATATGTGTCTTAGCACTTGGACTTCCTCAAAGTAAGAAAAGTAGATTAGAAGATTTAGCTGGTGCTAGTAAAATGGTTAAAGAAGTGACAGATTCTATTTCAGAAACATCATTTGCTGGTGTTATCTTAGTAGCTACTAATCCAGTTGATGTTATAAGTCAGTTAACAGCTACTTATTTGTCTTATCCTTATCAAAAAGTAATTGGTACTGGTACTATGTTAGATACTATTAGATTAAAGAGTCTGATTAGTAAAAAGATAAGTATTTCTAGTAATGATATTAATCTTTATGTTTTAGGAGAACATGGTAATAGTCAGTTTGTTTATTATAACAATGCTAATATTGCCATGTCATCTCTAAGGAATTACTTAACTAAAGAAGAGAAAGATGAGTTTTCCTCTATTACTAAGAAAATGGGTGGAATGATAGTATCTTCTAAAGGTTATACTTCACATGGTATTGGTTGTTGTCTTTTAGAACTTACTAAAGTAATTTTAAATGATGAAAAGAAAATCTATCCAGTTTCTAATTATCAGAGTGATTATGATTTATATTTTTCGATGCCAGCGGTTATTGGAAAAGAAGGGATTATAAAACAAATACCAGTTAAATTAAATGAAGAAGAGGAAAAACAATTAGTAATGGTTACTAAAGTCTTAAGACAAGCAGTAGATGAAGTACTGCCACCAGAGTTGTATTAGGAGGAAGAGTTTATGGTTAATTTTATATATTTAGTAGTTTTATGTTTATTAGTAGCAATAGTTTGTGTTAGTTGTTATAAATTTTTTAGAGCAAAAAGATGGAAGGAAGCAATTAGTAGTTTAATTTATATACTATTAGTAGTAATTACTTCAATCATATTTTTTGGTGGAAGATTAAATGTTTTAGAGTTTGACTACTTAATTAATTCTTTAAAGACTGGTAATATATTTGGAATAATAGTTTTAATTTTACAGATATTATTAGTCATTGTCACTGTTATTAGTTATTATGAAGTTATTAAATTAACTAAGAGTGAAAAGAAATAAATGTATTGTTCTTCTACTAGTTTGTCTAAGAAGAACTTTTCTTTTGCTAATATAAATAATATAAAATTTTCATCGTGCATAGTTGTTCCTTTCTTATATATTGTTTTTATCATGAAAAAGTTGGACTATCTTACTACTAGACACTTTAAAAGCAAAACAGGCAAATATTGTAAATCGAAAATTACCTTTTCAAAGTAGAAATTTAAACTTTACACCACTTTACATTAAAAATAACAAAATGTAAAAAAATGTCTTGCAAAGTAAGTGTAAATCTATTTACAAAAAAATAGAGATTAGGTATTATAATAATAAGCAGTGGAATAAAGTGGAGCAAAGTAGGGGGATTGTTATTTTATGGCTAATTAGCTTGGAACGAAGTGATTTCAAAGACTTAAAATCATAACTAACAAGCTTTCTCTTCTACCTTTATAAAAATTAAAAAGACGATTTAATCTTTATATTAGGGGTCGCCACTTGCTACTTAGACAAGTAAAAAGTTATTTATCATTGCTACTTAATATATTTACTAAAGAGTATATAGTAGAAAAATTTAAATTCAGGAAAAGTAGGATGATAAAGAACTAATACTACTATATCCACAAATAAAACTAGCGGAAGGACTGTTTAATAATGAAAGAAATACATAAAAGTGTTTTACTACAAGAAGCAATAGATTCTCTTTCTTTAAAAGAAGATGATGTAGCCGTTGATATGACTTTAGGTTTTGCTGGACATAGTAGTGAAATATTAAAGAGAATAAAAAAGGGATACTTATTCGCCTTCGATCAGGATAGTGAAGTTTTTACCTATAGTAGAAATCGTCTTAATGCTATAGGTAATAACTTTGAATTAATTCATGCTAATTTTAGTGAAGCAAAAGAAGAACTTTTAAAAAGGAATATTACTAAAGTAGATGCTATACTATATGACCTTGGAGTATCAAGTTATCAGTTAGATAATAAAGAGCGTGGCTTTAGTTATAACAATGATGCTGTTCTTGATATGCGAATGAATAGAGATAATCAACTAACTGCTAAAATAGTAGTTAATACTTATAGTGAACAAGATCTTACAAGAATCTTTAAACTATATGGAGAAAGTAAATTTGCAAAGAATATTGCAAGAAATATTGTTAAGAAAAGGAAAGAAAAAGAAATAAATACAACTTTAGAACTTGTTTCTATAATCAAAGAAGCTGTACCAATCAAAGAAAGATTAAAGAAACATCCGGCTAAACAAATATTTCAAGCGATAAGAATAGAAGTTAATAAAGAATTAGATGTTTTAATATCATCACTAAATGACTCATTAGACTTACTTAATGTAGGAGGAAGATTAGCAGTCATAACCTTCCATTCCTTAGAAGATAAAATAGTAAAAGATACCTTTAGAAAAGTAAGTGAGACAGACTCCCTTAGTAAAGGACTTCCTAATATACCAGAAGATAAATTACCAGACTTTAAAATAATAACTAAAAAAGGAATAGTACCAACTGATAAGGAAGAAGAAGAAAATCATAGAGCTCATAGTGCTAGACTAAGAGTAATAGAAAGAATAAAATAGAAAGGACTTGGTTTATATGGCAAGAAAAAAAGTGAAAAAAAGAATCAAGATGAGTAAATTTGAACGCTTACTCTATATTTTTGCTATTACTTTATTAGTAAGTTTGCCAATAACCATCGTTTTTTCAAAAGCTACTTTATCACAAATTAATTTTGAAGTAGAAAAACAAAAGAAATTAATAGAAGCTCAGAATAAAACTAATGAAAGCTTATCTATGAAAATAAATGAATTAGCATCACTTGATAAAATCCAAGAGGTTGCTAAAAGTGAGGGATTAAGTTATAATAATAATAATATAAAGAATGTAGAAGATGAAAAATAGGGGTGAAAATATGCGAAAAAAGAAACCTAGAAATACTGTTAAACTAAGTAAGTTATTTATAGTAGGTTCTCTTTTTTTGTTTGCTTTAATGATTGCAAGAGTAGTGCAGCTTGGACTATCTAAAGATGTAGATGGAGTAAACTTACAGTCACTAGCTAGTAGAAGAACTACTAAGACTGATACTATTAAAGCCCAAAGAGGAACTATCTATACTAGTGATAATGAAGTGCTTGCTCAAAATGTTTCTTCTTATAAATTAATCGCTTATCTAGATTCCAAAAGAACTACTAATAAAAGTAAACCTCAACATGTTGTAGATAAAGACTTAACAGCTGAAAAGTTAGCACCTATTCTTGGAATTAGTAAAGAAGAAATATTAACTTATCTAAATAAAAAAAATGTTTATCAAACAGAGTTTGGTAGTAAGGGAAAAGGTTTAACAGAATTAACTAAAGAGAAAATAGAAGCTTTAAATCTTCCTGGATTAGGCTTTGAAGAAAGTTTTAAAAGATATTATCCTAAAGGAGATTTCTTATCCTATATAGTGGGTTATGCTAAAGATGATAGCGATAATAGTACTATAAAAGGAGAAATGGGACTAGAGAAGTATTATGATAAAACTTTATCAGGAACTGATGGTTATACTACTTATCAGAAAGACTTAAGAGGTTATAAAATAGCTGGTACTAAGGAAGTAAGTAAAAAGGCAGAAGATGGGAAAAATATCTATCTAACTATTAATAATAATATTCAGTTCTTTGTCGAGCAAGCCTTAGATGAAGCAGAGAAAACATCATCATTTGAATGGTTTACTATCATGGTAGCTGATGCTAATACAGGAGCAATTTTAGCGACTGCCACTTCACCTTCATTTGATCCTAATAAAAGAAATATGACTAACTATTTAGACCTTAATATTGCTCTTCCTTATGAACCAGGTAGTACTATGAAGATATTTACCTATATGGCTGCCATGGAAAATGGTGTCTATAATGGAAATGAAACTTATCACTCAGGTGTATACGTAACTAAAGATGGAACCGAAATAGGTGACTGGAATAGGGCTGGTTGGGGTGATATAACTTTTGATAAAGGTTTTGCTCTATCTAGTAACGTTGGGGTTATTAACTTAATTGAAAGACATATGAATGCTAGTATGTTAAGAAGCTACTTTAAGAAACTAGGCTTTTCTAAAAAGACTGGTATAACTTTACCTAATGAAACGACTGGTAAACTAGACTTTAAATATGAAACAGAAATATTTAATGCTGGATTTGGTCAAGGTATAACAACAACACCTATTCAAAATATTCAAGCCTTAACATCACTAACTAATAAAGGGGTAATGTTAAAACCATATATCGTTTCTAAGATAGTAGATCCTAATACCAATGAAACTATCTATGAAGGAAAAAGGACAGAAGTAAATAAAGTAGCTAGTGAAGAGACAGTTAACAAGATGAAAGACTTAATGTGGGAGACTGTTAATGGTCATGGTAATACAGGAGCAGGTTATAAACTAGAAGGTTATGACTTAATTGGAAAAACAGGTACTGCTCAAATAGCTGATGAAAATGGTAGTGGTTATTTATCTGGTAGTAGTGACATAATCTCATCTTTCGCTGGCGTTTATCCAAAAGAAGACTCTAAAGTAATTATTTATGCGTCTGTTAAAAGACCAGCTGAAGGTAAACAAAAAGTTATTTGGGATGCTATTAAAGAAATAGTAGTTAATATAAGTAAATACTATGGAACTAGTCCAACTGATGAGGTTGTCTCTAAACTAACAACTTATAAATTACCATCATATAAAAATAAAAATATTAATACAGTACGGGAAGATTTAACTAAGAAAGGTATGCAGATAGTAACAATTGGTAATGGGGATAAAGTTGTTTCTCAGTATCCTAGTGCTAATGAGAAACTTACTACTAACTCTAAAGTCTTTATAATTACTAATGATACTAATCTAACCGTACCAGATGTAACTGGTTTATCTAGGAAACAAGCAGAGGAAGTATTGAAACTACTTGATATAACACCAACCTTAGAAGGTAGTGGTTATGTTGTAGAACAAAGTGTTCCAGCTGGGACAAAAATAGAAAAAGGGATGAGTTTAACCCTTAAACTAGCAAAAAAGTTCTAGAAACTCTTTTAAAGATAAGAACTTTATAGTATAATGAAGAAAGATAGGGGTGATTAAATGCAACTTATAACTAGTTTAGATATTGGTAATGAAGAAATAAAAGTTATTGTTGCTAGTGCTTTTGATAATAAATGTAATGTTTTAGCTTCTACCTCTATTAGAAGTTCGGGAATAAAGAAAAATACTATTTATAATGAGAAGAAACTACGAGAGTCGGTTAAACTAGCTATTTTAAAGACAGAAGAAAAGATAGGAATGAAAATTAAAGAAGTGATTCTACTTATTCCTTCTAATACGGCTAAGATGACAATTGAAACAGGACTAGTTGATATTAAAGATAATATCGTAAGAGGAAGTGATATCAAAAGAGTTTTAGCTGATGCTAAAAAAGATACTTTTGATGATGCTAGGGAATTAGTTAGTGTTCTTCCTATTTCCTTTACCGTAGATGATAATATTAGTGTTAGTAATCCTATTGGTGAAGAAGGAAATAAACTATTTGTAAAAGCAGTAGTTTCTACTAGTTTGAAAAGTGAGATATATCCTTTGATTAGTATAGTATCATCACTTGGTATATCAATTGTCGATATTGTACATAAGAGTCAAGCTGATTATTATACAGTTTCTAATAACTCACTAGATAGAAAACTAGGTTGTGTTATTAATATGGGTGGGGATGTTACTACTGTTTCTATCTTTAATAAAGGAATTATGATAAAAAACTCATATATACCTTTAGGAAGTAGTAGTGTTGATAAAGATATTTCTTTTGTTTATAAAGTAGACATTAAAACAGCTAGACATTTAAAAGAAACATTTGCTCTTGCTGTACCAAGGTATGCTGATAAATATGATAGTATTGATGTTGTAACTTTGGAAAATAAGAGTATAACAGTTACTCAAAGTGAGATAAGTAAAGTTATAGAATCAAGGTTAAATGAGATTTTAAAACTTGCAAAAAATGAAATAAATCGCTTAACAAAACGGGAAATAAGTTATATAATTGTAGTAGGTGGTATTAGCGAGTTGGCTGGATTTAATTATATAGTAGAAGATGTTCTTTCCCGTAATGCAAGTTGTCTTGATATGCAACAGATGGGAGCAAGACATAATAAATATACAAGTGCCTTTGGAGCTATTAAATATTTTTATAAAAAATGTTTATTAACAGAAGAAGATATTTCTATGTTTCCACAGGATGTAGTAGAAACATTTTTATCACCAAAGAAGAGAAACACAGGAAGCGAGAACATTGTTAGTAAGTTTTTGCACCATTTTTATGATTAACAGTTAAGGAGGAACGAACATGGGAAATGGACTAGAAATGGATCAATTAGCGAAAATTAAAGTAATTGGTTTAGGTGGCGGTGGAGGAAACGCCGTTAATAGAATGGTTGAGTCTGGAGTAAAAGGCGTTGAATTTATCGTTGCTAATACAGACTTACAAGTATTAAATAATTCAAAAGCAGATGTTAAGATACAGTTAGGAGCTAATCTTACTGATGGATTAGGAGCAGGAAGCAAACCAGATATTGGTCGTGAGGCTGCTCTTGAAAGTAAAAAAGAAATAGAAGATGCTTTAACTGGTGCTGATATGATTTTCATCACTTGTGGAATGGGTGGTGGAACTGGTACTGGTAGTGCTCCAGTTGTTGCAGAAATTGCTCAAGGCTTAGGGGCTTTAACAGTAGCTATTGTTACTAAACCATTTACTTTTGAAGGAAAGAAGAGAATGGATAATGCTTTAAGAGGCTTATCTGAACTTGAAAAGCACGTTGATACTTTAATCGTTATACCAAACGATAGATTAAGAGAAATTATCGATAAGACTACACCAATGCTTGAAGCATTTAAAGAAGTAGATAATGTCTTAAGAAGAGGTGTTCAATCAATCTCAGATTTAATTGCTGTAGTTGGACTTGTTAACCTTGACTTTGCTGATGTTCAATCAGTTATGAAAGATTCTGGACATGCTATTATTGGTATCGGTATTGGTATGGGTGAAGATAGAGCTATAGAAGCTGCTCAACAAGCTGTATCTAGTCCGTTACTAGAAACTAGCATATCAGGAGCAACTGATGCAATTATTAATATAACTGGTGGTGTTAACTTGACTCTATTTGAAGCTGAACAAGCAGCAGAAGTAGTAAGAGCAGCATCAGGAACTGATATTAATACTATCTTTGGTTCTGTTATCAATGAAAATTTATCAGATGAAGTAATTGTTACTGTAATTGCTACTGGATTTGATAAGAAAACTAGAGAAGAAACTCAAAAACCAGTATTTTCTAATGTTCAACCTACAAGACGTAGTAGAGGAGAAGAGATGGGGTATGGTTCACCACTTCCAAGAATTGATACATCAACAGATGATGACGATGATGATGGAGAAGTTTTAGGTAGTGACTATGATTTACCTCCATTCTTAAGAGATAAAAACTTTTAGAAAAAACATATCAAAAAAAAGATATGTTTTTTTGAAAAACTATTGACGAACATATTTTCTATATATATAATAGATAAACGAAGGGAGAAAGAATATGGTAGCACTTGTTCTAGTAGAAGTTATGAGTAGAACTGTTGATAAGACATTTTCTTATAATATACCTAAAGGGTTAATAGATGATGTAGCAGTTGGTAAACGAGTGGTTGTTCCTTTTGGAAGAAAACAAGTAGAAGGATTTGTCTTAGAAATAGTTGATGATATTACTAGTGATTATCAACTAAAAGATATAATTAGTGTAAATAATGATATAGTTTTAACTGAAGAATTGTTAAGCCTTGGTAGAGCAGTTAGTTATAGTACCTTAGCTCCTTTAATAAGTTGCTATCAAGCCATGCTTCCTAAGGCTTTAAAAATTAAGCAGAAGAAGGAGATAACTAAGAAGTATGAGACTTATTATAAAGTTATTGATAATAGCTTTAAGTTAAGTGATAAACAGGCAGAAATAGTTAATATAATTAAAGATAAAACAGTAAGTGAAAAAGAACTAGTAAATGTAAAAAAGATAAGTAAAGCAAGACTTAATCTTTTAGTAGAAAAGAAAGTTTTAGCTAAAGAGTTAAGAGAAAGTTACCGGTTAGAACATAATGATATAAGTGAAGAAAAGAATAAGTTAACACCACTTCAAGAAAAGGTCGTTAAAGAAATTATTGATAGTAGTGATACTGTTTATTTACTACATGGAGTAACTGGTAGTGGAAAGACTGAAGTTTATATGACCTTAATTGAAGAAGGTATAAAAAGAGGCAAACAAAGTATTGTTTTAGTACCGGAGATATCTCTAACTCCTCAGACTTTAGCTCGTTTTGAGAAAAGATTTGGTAAAAGAGTAGCTGTTTTTCATAGTGCCTTATCAGAAGGAGAAAAGTATGATGAGTATAGAAGAGTAGCAAGGGGAGAAGTAAATGTAATAGTAGGGACTAGAAGTGCTATTTTTGCTCCACTAAAAAATATATCTTATATAATTATGGATGAAGAACATAGTGACTCTTATAAACAGGAGAATAGTCCTCGATATGATACTAAGATGGTTGCTTTAGAAAGATGTAAATATCATAAAGCTAAGTTAATACTTGGTAGTGCTACTCCTACACTAGAAAGCTATGCTAGGGCTTTAAAAGGTGTCTATCACTTAGTAAACCTTAAGAAAAGAGTAGGAGGTAGGAGTCTACCTAAAGTAGAGTTTGTTGATATGAATAAAGCTCTAGCTACAGCAAAAGGTCATTTTTCCCTAGAATTAATTAAAAGAATAGAAGAAACTTTAAGAAGAGGAGAACAAGTGATTCTTTTACTAAATAGAAGAGGTTATTCTTCCGTTTTGTCTTGTAAGAATTGTGGCTATGTTATGAAGTGTCCTAACTGTGATATATCCTTAACCTATCATAAGACTAATAATATGTTAAGATGTCACTATTGTGGTTATGCTACTACTTATCCAAAAGTTTGTCCTGAATGTAAGGAAGAAGCTCTAAGAGACTTGGGAGTTGGAACGGAAAAAATAGAAGAAGAAGTTAAATCACTCTTTGGTAATAGTAAGGTTTTACGAATGGATGTTGATACTACTAGTAAGAAAAATGCTCATCAAAAGATAATAGAAAGTTTTGGTAAGGGAGAAGCTAATATCTTAATTGGTACCCAGATGGTTGCTAAAGGACTCGATTTTCCTAATGTCACTCTAGTAGGTGTACTTAATACTGATACATCACTTATGATACCAGACTTTAGGAGTAGTGAAGCTACTTTTGATTTATTAAGCCAAGTAGCAGGAAGAAGTGGTAGAGCTAAAGAGGGACTGGTGGTTTTTCAAACTTATAATAAGGATCACTATGCTATAAGTTGTGCTAGTAACCATGACTATTTAACTTTCTATAAAGAAGAAATGGCAATTAGAAAAATGATGAAATATCCCCCATATTATTACTTGGTATTAGTTAAGATTAGTGGTAAAGATGAAAATAGTTGTCTAAAAGAAGCAGTAAGATGTGAAAAAGTCTTAAAGAAATATTTAGATAAGACTATTCTCTTAGGACCTACTAAAGCGATGATTTTTAAAAAGATGAATATTTATACTTACCAAATAATTTTGAAATATCAGTATCAAGATAACCTATATGAAATACTTGATAAGCTTCTAAATTACTATGCAACTAAGAAGATAGTAGAAGTATCAGTTACCTTTAATCCAGTTCACTTATAGTATTTTTAGACAATTTTAAACATATTATTTAGTGGTGATAAAATGTTATTTCAACTATTTAATAGTTTAAGAGGTTTCTTTACTTTTACAGCAAGTTATTCTAATCAAGTCTTTAAAGAACCTTTATCAAAAGAAGAGGAAGAAGAAAAAATTAAGAAGATGCAAGAAGGAGATATAACGGCTAGAAATGACTTAATTGAACATAATCTAAGATTAGTCGCTCATATTGTTAAGAAGTTTGATTATAAAAATGTTGATCAAGATGACTTAATTAGTATTGGTACAATTGGTCTTATAAAAGGAGTCGATAGTTTCCTTACTAGTAAAGGAAATAGACTAACTACTTATTGTGCAAAATGTATTCAAAACGAAATTCTTATGTACTTTAGAGCTAATAATAAAAATAATAAAAATATTTCGCTTAATGAACCAGTTGGCTTTGATAAAGAGGGTAATGAAATATCGATACTTGATATTTTAAAAGCTCCAAAGCCTGACTTTGTAGAAGAAATAAGTAAAAAAGATAACGTCTTACTATTAAACGATTATTTAGAAGTATTAACCGATAGAGAAAAAGATATTATTGAAAAAAGATATGGTTTATATGGAACAGTACCATTAACCCAAAAGAAAATAGCTAGTAATATGAAAATATCAAGAAGCTATGTATCAAGAATTGAAAAAAGAGCTTTGACTAAAATACTTAGGGAGTTTATTAAAAATAATCATTATGAAGAATTAGATAAATAATTTTCTTTTTCTTTTTTTAATGTTATACTAATATTAAATTTCAGGAGGACATATATGAGTATTAAAGAATATTTATTAAACTTAAAGGAAAAATTGGTTTTTTTTAAAAAAGAAGAAGAACCAAAAGAGAAAGAAATATCAAAGAAAAGTTATACATTAGAGGAGTTGCCTCAAAAAAAGATTGATGACTTTTTAAGCTGGTATGCTACTGTTTTGCCTAGTTGGAATGAGAAAATTAAAGTAGAAGAAGAAATTAAGTCTATGCAGAATTTTATCGAAAAAGTAGCTGTTTGGTATGAACTTAGATATCCAAATTTTGCTATATCTGGTAAGACCGATGGACTCGTAAATGATTGGGTGTCTAATTTAACCATGTTTGAAGACAATCCTTACATTAAGGACTTATTAGGTGAAGATTCTATTGTAAATGATTTAGATTGGAGTGAGTTTTATAATACTAAAGCATTTATTAATAATTTGTGTTTTAAAGAAAGAGAATATTTTGTAAGACCTAGCTATGAAAAATACATTTTAATTAATGGATATCATCTTGAACTTAGTAAAAATGGTAGAGTACTTTCCTTTGCAGGGTTAAAACAATATGGATTGAAAAGTAAAGAAGTGAATGGTAAAGATGTAAAAGAAGTAGTTACATTGCTAAAAGAAAAAGAAATTATTCCACCTACTGGTAGTGAAATTGACAAAGAAATTCAAATATATGAAGAAAAAAAAGAAAGAAAAGAAAAAATGCTCGATGCTATAATGTGTAGAATAATTGAAAGAGGAGATACTTATGCAATAGGAGCTAGGAGAGGATTGCTTTTTGCTATAGAATTTAAACAAAGTACTTTATTACCATTAACTTTTGAAACAACTTTAGGATATGATCCTTATATTGATGTATTTTTAAGAGAAGCTAATAAGTATGAAGAGACAAAAGAACCTCTTAAATTCTTAGTACCACTTTTCAACTCGAAATATAGTGAAAAAGATATAGATGAGATGTTAAAGACCAAGGAAGAAAAAGAACAAGAAAAACAACTAAGACAAAGGTTAGTAAATATTTTAGCAACAAAAGCAGGCAATGATGAAACAAAAGAAGATGTAAAAGTATTAAGAATTCAAAGAAAATTAAATAAATGTAGAAACAGTCGTTAAATTGCTTACCTAGTTAGGCAATTTTTTTCTTGGTTTAAAACTTAAGTTCCTGTGGTATAATAACTAGTGAAGTTTATGTTTAAAAAAAATAATTGCTATGTTATAATATAGTAACTGAAAAGAGGCACTATGGAAAAAGTAGATAAATTAAATAAACGAAAAATTGGTCTTGTTTTTCTTATCATGTTAGTAGTTATATTGCTTATCTTTTTTTTATTGATTCCAAGAATCAGTTTGAAAGGTAAAACAACTATTATGTTAAATATTAATAGTGAGTATAAAGAACCAGGATATCATGCTAGTTATTTATTTGATAACCTAACTGATAAGGTAAAAATATCAGGAAAGGTTAATAACAAGAAAGATGGAGTATATTATCTAACTTATAAAGTAAAAGGACCATTTATTACGGTTAGTACTAAAAGAAAAGTAGAAGTTAAAGATATAGAAAGACCTGTTATTACCTTAGAAGGGGGTAATGAAACTTATATCTGTCCTAATAGTAAATATAAAGAATTGGGATATAAAGCTAGTGATAATATAGATGGAGATTTAACTAAGAAAGTGAAGATAACTGAAAAAGAAAATGAAGTTATTTATGAAGTAGAAGATAAAGCTCATAATAAGACTAGTGTTACTAGAAAGATTCAAGTAGGAGATAAGAGGAAACCTACAATAGAGTTAACTGGTGGTGATATAGTCTTTTCCTATATAGGAGAAGCTTATGTAGAACCAGGCTATAAAGCTACTGATAATTGCGATGGTGATATAACAGGTATGGTTATAACTAGTGGCAGTGTTGATATTAATAATAGTAATGATCAAGTACTAACTTATACAGTAGAAGATAAAGCTCATAATAAGACTGAAGCTAAAAGAACTATAAAAATGGTAAGAAGAGATAGTCCTGGTACTATTTACTTAACCTTTGATGATGGACCTAATTATGGAACTACTAATGTTATTCTAGATATCTTAAAAGAAGAAAATGTAAAAGCTACTTTCTTTGTGACGGGTAAAGGACCAGATGAATTAATTAAAAGAGAATATGATGAAGGACATACTGTTGCTTTGCATACCTTCTCTCATAATTATCAAACCGTCTATCAATCAGTAGATGCTTATTTTAATGACTTAACTAAAGTCCATGATAGGGTAGCATCCATTACTGGTTATGATAGTAGAATTATTAGATTCCCAGGAGGTAGTAGTAATACTATTAGTAGACACTATCAAGAAGGAATAATGACTACCTTAACTAAAGAAGTTATAGAAAAAGGCTATTACTATTATGACTGGAATATATCTAGTGGTGATGCTGGTGAATATAAAGATTCAAGAAGTATCATAAATCAAGTTACTAGAAACTTATCAAAAGAGAGAACTAATATGGTATTAATGCATGATATAAAAACATATACAAGAGATGCTTTAAGAGAAATTATTAAATATGGTAAGGAAAATGGTTATCACTTTGATAAGATAACAACAGGAACTAAAATGATAAGACAAAAAGTTAATAATTAGAGGAGATGCTATGAAAAAGTATTATAAACCTAATATTTATATTAAAGATATTTATCAAATACCTATTGCTAAACTAAAAAAAGACGGAATAAAAGCTTTAGTCTTTGATCTTGATAATACTATTGCTATGACAAGTGAAAAGTACCCAAATGATAAAGTAGTTAAATACTTTAAGAACTTAAAAAAAGACTTTACCTTATTTATTCTTTCTAATAGTCCTAGAAAAAGAGTTAAACCGTTTGGTGATAAATTAGAAGTTAAATGTTATCATTTATCCTTAAAACCAAGTACTAGGAATATGAGAAGACTTCTTAGAGAAAATAATCTAGCTAAGGAAGATATAGTCTTAATAGGTGATCAATATATGACTGATATGTTATTAGCTAAAAAATTAAAGATAAAAACAATACTAGTAGATCCAATATCTAATAAAGAATTTAAAATAACTAGTATTAATAGATTTCTAGAGGGAAAAATACTAAAAAAATTAGCTGAAGATAAAATATTAGAGAAAGGAAAATATTATCATGAATGAAGAAAAATACTGTAAAGGTTGTGGTATTAAACTGCAAGATGAAAATGTTTTACAAGAGGGGTATACTGTTAGTCTAGAACAAGATTATTGCCAAAGATGTTTTAGAATTAAAAACTATGGTGATTATCAAGTAGTTACTAAGAGTAATGATGAATATATAGATATATTAAAAAAAGTAGGAGAGACTAAAGATTTAGTCTTATATATAGCAGATTTACTAAACTTAGAAGAAGATTTTGAAGAGATTAGAAAATATATTCCTAATAAAATGATATTAGTCTTAAATAAGAAAGATGTTTTACCAAAGTCAGTTAAAGAAGAAAAGATTCTTGCCTACTTTAATAATATGGATACACCATTTGAAAAAGTTGTAGTTATTAGTGTAGAAAAGAATCAAAATATTGATTACTTATTAAAACAGATTAAATTATATCAAACTAGTAAAGATGTTTATGTAGTAGGACATACTAATGCTGGAAAGAGTACATTAATTAATAAACTTATTTCTAATTATTCAGATAATAATGAAGAATTAACTATCTCACCACTTCCTGCTACTACTTTAAGTACTGTAAGAATAGAACTTAATGACTATTTAACATTAATAGATACACCAGGATTAGTTGATAGTGGTAGTATAGTTAATGTAGTAGATAAGAGTACTTTAAAGAAAATAAGTCCTAGAAAAGAGATTAAACCTAAGACTTATCAAGTTAGAAAAGGACAAAGTATATTAGTAGATGACTTGTTAAGAATAGATTATACAAGTGGTGAGAAAAATAGTTTTACTTTCTATATGTCTAATGATTTAAAGATAAGAAAGATAGCAAGTAAGAGAATGGACTTAAAAGAAGAGATGGGTAAGACTACTCATCAGATGAAGTTTGATGAAGACTTATGTATTAATGGCTTAGGATTTATCAAGATGGTTAATCAAGGAACAGTTGATATTTATACTTATCCAAATGTTACAAGTTATACAAGAAAAAATTTAATATAGAAGTGGAGGGATAATAATGAATCAACAAGATATCATAAGAGAGATTAGACAAAAAAATGATATAGTTGATATCATTAGTGAAAAAATCCCTCTTGTTGCTCGTGGTAAAAACTATTTTGGTGTTTGCCCCTTTCATGATGATACTAATCCTTCTATGAGTGTATCAAGAGAAAAACAGATATATACTTGTTTTTCTTGTCATGCAACTGGTAATGTCTTTAACTTTTTAATGGATTATGAACATAAAGAGTTTAGAGAAGTCTTAAAAGAATTAGCTGATAGAGTAGGTATTCCCTTAGTAGGTTATCATGAAGAGAAAAAAGTAACTAAATATGATAAATGGTATGAGATATATAATCTTGCCTTAAAATATTATCAGAATAACTTGATGAGTACCATGGGAAAAGATGCTAGAAGTTATCTTGAAAATAGAAATATAAATGAAGAAGTAATTAAAAAATTTGAACTAGGTTGGTCCTTAGATAATAATAATTTATCTGATCTTTTAACGAAGAAAGGGTATCCAATAGACTTACTTAATCAGGTAGGATTAAGTAGTGGCAATAATGACTTATATCATAATAGATTAATGTTTCCATTACATGATTTAAACGGAAGAGTAATTGGTTTTAGCGGTAGAATCATTACTAGTGGGAAACAAAATAAGTATTTAAATACGAAAGAGACGGAACTCTTTAAAAAAGGAAAACTACTATATCATTATCATATTGCTAAAGAAGCAGTAAGAGTTAGTAAGAATGTAATTATTATGGAAGGATTTATGGATATCATAAGAGCTAGTATTTATGGCTTTGATAATACGATTGCTACTATGGGTACAGCTCTTACTAAAGATCATATTAATAACATCAAGAGATTATCCTCAAACATTATCTTATGTTTTGATGGTGATGAGGCCGGACAGAAAGCAACACTATCGGCTGGAAACTTATTTCAAGAAGCTGGTATAGAAGTTAAAGTAATAGAGTTACCGGAGGAAGATGACCCGGATAGTTTCTTATTAACCAAAGGAAAAGAGGCTTTTGCCAGCTTAATTAATAGTGCTATATACTTTAAAGATTACAAGATTAAAAGATTAAAAAGTAAGGTTAACTTTGCTAGTAGTGAAGAAAAAGCTAACTATATTCATCAAGTTTTAGAAGAAGCTAAGGAAATAGATGATCAAATAAGAATAGAAATAATTCTAAAAGACCTTGCAAAAAACTTCGAAATAGGGTATAATACCTTGGAAAAAAGTTTTCAAGAATTAAAAGGCAAGAAAGAAATCAAACCTTTAAAAATTATGGAAACTAAAGCACCCACTGAAAAACTAGATAAGTATCAAAAAGCTAGTTATGCACTACTTTCTTATATGATTGATTCACCTTGGGTAATAGAAGAAGTAGAAAAATCCCATTTAGTCTTTCCTACTGATAAATTAAGATTATTAGAAAGTGAAATAGTAGATTATTATAGAACTAATGGTTTCATAACTTGGGCTGACTTTTATACTTATCTAGGTACAAATGAGGAACTAATAAAACTCTTATCACAAATAGGATCTTATCCTTTAAAAAAGGAAGTAGATAAAGAAGATATTTCTGATTATAAAAGTGTTATTCTAGATTATAGTAGAAAACAACAAATCAAAAGATTAAATAAGAAATTATTAGATACTATTGATCCACTAGAACAAGCAAGACTTGCCGAAGAGATAAGAAAAATAAGGATTGGGGAGAAGCAAAATGGTAAATGAAATTAAAACTATTGAACAAAGAAAAGAAAGCCTTCTAAAAAGAGGAAGCGAAAAAGGATTTATCACTTATGAAGAGATGGCTAATGAATTAAAAGGATTAGAACTAGATAGTGATAGTCTTGATGACTTATATAACAGTTTAGTAGATGCTGGTATTGATATAGTAAGTGAAGATGCAAATGATACAGAAGCTAGTGCTGAAGAAATAACTGATGATACTTTAGTTGAAAATATTACTTTATCTAAGGATATCAAGATTAATGATCCCGTTAGAATGTATTTAAAAGAAATTGGTAGAATTCCCTTACTTACTTCTGATGAAGAGTTTGAAAATGCTCGTCGTGCCCTTGAAGGTGATGAAGAAGCTAAAAGAATTTTAGCTGAATCAAACTTACGTCTAGTTGTTTCTATTGCTAAGCGTTATGTAGGAAGAGGTATGCTTTTCCTTGATCTTATCCAAGAAGGAAATATTGGTCTTATGAAAGCCGTTGATAAATTTGATCCAGAAAAAGGATATAAATTTTCAACTTATGCAACTTGGTGGATTAGACAAGCTATTACTAGAGCTTTAGCTGATCAAGCAAGAACTATTCGTGTTCCTGTTCATATGGTTGAAACTATCAATAAATTAGCTCGTGTTCAACGACAATTAACACAAGACTTAAATAGAGAACCAACTGATGAAGAGATAGCTAAGAAATTAGGAATTTCTGTTGATAAAGTAAGAGAAGTATATAAAATTAGTCAAGATCCTGTATCACTTGAAACACCAATCGGTGAAGAAGATGATTCACATTTAGGAGACTTTATAAGAGATGAGAGAACTGTTAGTCCGGAAGAGTATGCTACTGAAGAGTTATTAAAAGAAGAATTAGCCGATGTTTTATTGACTTTAACTGATCGTGAGGAAAAAGTATTAAGACTTCGTTTTGGACTTGATGATGGACAATGTAGAACCCTTGAAGAAGTAGGACAAATCTTTGGAGTTACCAGAGAGAGAATTAGACAAATAGAAGCAAAAGCTTTAAGAAAACTAAGACATCCATCAAGATCACGTAAGTTAAAGGATTTCTTAACAGACTAATGAAAATAAATAATCGTTTAAAACTTGTTGGAGATTATGTTGATAAGGGAAGCATACCTCTTGATATTGGATGTGATCATGCAAAGTTATCCATCTATTTATTAAAAGAGAGAAACTTTCCTTTTGTTTATGCTTCTGATAATAAGATTGGTCCCTTAAATCAAGCAAGAGAAAATGTAAATTACTATAACTTAGCAGATAAAATAGAATTAATTAAAGCTGATGGACTTAATTCTCTTAATGATAAAATCGATACTATTACTGTAACTGGTATGGGTGGTTTAACTATAAATAAAATGTTTTTGGAAAATAAGAATAAACTTACTAATATTAAAACTATCATCTTATCCCCAAATAACTTTATCAAAGAAGTAAGGGAGACTATTAATAAGCTAGGATACTATCTAAAAGATGAAGAATTAGTAGAAGAAAGTAATAAATTGTATCATATCTTAGTCTTTTCTAAGGGAAATAAAATTTATTCTGATAAAGAATTATACTTGGGACCTATCTTAATGACTAAGAATAAAGAAATTATAAAAAAATACTATAGAAATGAATTAAGTAATATAAATAATCTTTTATTAAATAATAAAATTTCTATAGAAAAAAAAGAAAAATTTATAAAAATAAAGAAATGTTTAGAAGGTGTTTGCTAAATTTTTCTTTTGCAATAAAATAATAATTGAGCAGTGAGGGGGTAGTAATATGACATTATCAACTGCGAAAATAAAAATAATGACTTTTGATGAACTTTATCAAGTTTTAATTCCTACTTTGCATAATATAAGAGATGAATATTCTTATATTAGTTTATCAACCAAATCTCTTGATAATTGGTTTAAAAAAATAATGGTTGCTAAATATCAAAAAATAATTAATAGTGATAGGGAAGAGAAAATTGATTTTTCGTTAATTATTAAAAATAATATTAATTGGTATTTAAGAAAAACATTTGCTTTAGAAAATGGAACAGAAATATTTAATAGATTTATAGATAAAAATATTGAATTCACTAATGATTATCAGATTGAATTAAAAAAAATATCGGATTTCTTTTTGAGAATGGGGTATTTGCCTAATGATGAATTTTATTTGGAAGTATTAAAAAATAATAAAAAGGTAAATATTATTTTATCTAAATTAGTGGAAGACAATAAACAGAAACTTAAAAATAGTAGAGTAGAAGAATTATTTTCTGATTCTGTTTTTGTGTCATTAATAGAAAATTATTGTACTTTAAACAAAATTTCATTTAATAAATCTAAGAATAATATAATATTGGAATCTAAGTATACAGACAATGACTTACTTAATTACTTTAATACAATTAATTTACCACTTTTAAGTAAACGAGAGGAACAAGAATTAGCTATAAAAGTTAAAAATGGTGATGATTTAGCTAAAAAAACAATGATAGAGAGAAATTTAAAACTTGTTGTTAGCATAGCAAGAACATATCACGGGACTGGAGTTGATTTCTTAGACTTAATTCAAGATGGAAATATTGGGCTTATAAAAGCTTTAGAAAGGTTTGATGTTACAAAAGGTTATAGATTTTCAACTTATGCAACATGGTGGATTAAGGATGCAATTACTAAATCATTAGCAAATAATGGGACTCCGTTTCATATAACTGTTCATACATTGCGAAAAATCTATAAGTTAAGATCTGTATCAGAAAAATTAGAACAAGTATTAAATAGAGAACCAACTGAAGAAGAATTAGCTAGAGAGTTAGGTGTTTCTTTAGCAAATATAAAAAAATTAAATAATGTTTGGAAAAATAATATTTCACTTAATGAAACATTAGGTAAAAATGATGAACAAATAATAGGTAATGATGTTAACCCAGAGAGTATAGTGATAGATAAAATAATGAAAGAAGAAATAAATAAAGCAATATCTAAATTGACAAAACGAGAGCAAGAAGTTGTAAACCTTCGCTTTGGATTTGATGACTGTGGAACCAGAACTTTTTCTGAGGCAGGAACTATACTTAATATTTCTGGTGAAAGAGCAAGACAATTGGAAATAAGTGCTATTAAGAAAATGAAAAATGATAAATTTTTAGCAGAATATAAATCAAAAGTGTATCAAAAAAGATAACATTATTATTTAAAATATGTTATTATATTATTGATGGCTGATTATAGTCATGATGGAAAGAAGGGATAAATAATGGAACTAAAAGGAAGTAAAACAGAACAAAATCTAATGACTGCTTTTGCAGGTGAAAGTCAAGCAAGAAACAAGTATACTTATTATGCATCAAAAGCTAGAAAAGATGGTTATGAACAAATAGCAGCTATCTTTGAAGAAACTGCTAATAATGAAAAAGAACATGCCAAACTTTGGTTTAAACAGTTGCATGGAGGAGAAATTCCTTCAACTATTACAAATCTAGAAGATGCAGCTGCTGGTGAAAACTATGAATGGACAGAAATGTATAAAGAATTTGCTAATACTGCTCGTGAAGAAGGATTTGATAAAATAGCTTATCTATTTGAAAGCGTTGGTAAAATAGAAGCTGAACATGAAAAAAGATACTTAACATTACTAAAGAATGTTAAAGATAATAAAGTATTCCATAAGGATGGCGATAAGTTATGGATTTGCCGTAATTGTGGTCATGTCTATATTGGAAAAGATGCTTTAGATGTATGTCCAGTATGTAATCATAAACAAAGTTTTATGGAAGTAAAAGCTGATAATTATGAATAATAGAAAAGAGTAAATAACAATTATTAATTATTTACTCTTTTTGTGTATATCATTACACCAGAATCATTGTCAAAACTATGAAAATCACAATTAGGAAAAAAATCTTGTTTTTGACTAAAAGGTTTAATCTTATAAAGATAAGTTAGAGCTTCGCCATTATCTATTAAAGGAAGAGTTTCTAACATTTCCTTGTATTTATTTAAATCATTATAATATATAATTGAAGACAAATTTATAAAATCATATTTGGTATCTAATTTTTTAGCTAATGAAAAAATATCCCCGGTTATATATTCTAGATTAACTTGTTGTATATTATTCTTTAATCTTTGATAATTTTCTTCACTTTGCAAGTATATATTTTTTTTAGTAATATTTCTAGGAGAAACAATTTCATTAGAAAATAGGGTAGAAGCAGTTATTTCACTGAAATCAAAGAAATTAAGTAATCCGTCCCAAAACTCTCTACTTTCTTTTTCTAATATAGGATTGATAGTATAATACATATCATCAAACTCTTCATCATCAATATCTCCATAGATAAAGTTTATATAATCTTTTAATCCAAAGGTGTTTAAAGCAGCAATTTGTAATTCTAAATAGTATTTTGGGAAAGTACTTATATCAAAGCCAGTTATATTTTTAGTTCCTTCATAAATAGTATTTAGTATTTGATTACCTGATGCGATGATAGATAAAGTATTTTCTCTATTCTTTAGAAAATCTTGATACTTGTTAATCTGTTCATTAGTAGTTCTATAAATAAATGAATTCTCATGATAAGGAGTATTAGAAACTAAATTTGATTTACTACTACTAACTATTTTTTGAGCTTTAATAGTATCAGTTTTGCCCATGTAACCACCTCTTTTGTTGAGGTATATTATACTACAAAATAAAAAATCCATAAAGGATTTTTAATAAATTTTATTCAGATGAAACTTTATCTTTTTCAGGAGGAGTTTCTATATCACCATTATCTTTGCCAGGGGTGTCTGGTTTAGGAAGACTAGGTTCAACTTCTGTGTCAACACTACCAGGATTATTATCTATGTTATTATCTTTAGTGTTAGTAGTATTATCTTTATTATTAGTAGTATTTTTATTATCAGTTGTAGTAGAAGAGTTACTAGTAGTAGAACTAGAACCACCTGATAAGGTAAGAACTACAGAACCACTTACTAAGTCAGCTCTTTTATTAGCAGGATAACTTTGGGCAATAACATGTCCTGATGTTCCTTTGAATGTTACTTTAACACCATTTCTTGAAGCCCAAGCCTGAGCGGCAGATTGACTATCTCCAATAAAATTAGGTAAAAGGGTGTAAGTAGATGCTGTTTTATATGGTCCTGTACCAGTAACTGTTTTTTCATAAGGAGTATTAATAGAGAAAGAAAACTCTCTAATCATAGTAGGATTTTTCTTACCAAGATTAACTTTCATAGCATTAATAATATCTTTTCTGCTTTCCTTATTAGGAATATAGTCCCATAGAACTAATCTGCTTCGCTCATCATAAATCATTTGTCCAGTTCCCGATAAGAATAATTGTTCAATGTTAATTAAATCAGCATCATCTTTTTGTAGAGCATTAGTAGTTATATCTTTAGCAATATCATAGAAAGATAATATTTGCTTAGTAGTAAAGTTTGTATCCAAGTTATTAGAAATAGTATCTAAAACTCCCATAACTTGACTAACACTAGACATATCTTTAACCTTATTAATAATACCTTGAATAACAATCTGTTGATTAAGACCACGGTCTAAATCTCCATTAGCAAGTTGTTTTCTGTTTCGGGCTAGAACTAGGGCTTGTTCACCATTTAGATGTTGCATACCTTCTTTAATACAAACATGACCTTCACGATTAGAATCATCAGTACATAAGTCTTGTGGTACTTCAACATCAATTCCCCCTAAAGTATTAACAAGAGAGACCAGTCCACGGAAATTAATCTTTGCATAATAATCAATTTTAACATCAAAATAATTTTCAATAGTACTCATCATACAATCAGTTCCATAAGCAGCAGCATGAGTAATCTTATTTTCAGGGGTACCACTCCAACAACTGATTGGTACATAACTATCTCTTGGAATAGAAAGCATTGTCGCATTTAAAGTCTTAGGATTAAAAGTAATTAATATTAATGAGTCCCCATTAGCTACTGTGTTTTTAGATAATCCTTCATCAGTAGAGTCAACACCCATTAACAATATAGTGAACGGTTCACTTATACTTTTACCAGTAGAAGCGGTTTCTCTTTTACTAGTAGAACTTTTTAGCATCTTTTTCTCTTTCGTATAAATAATCTTAGTATCTGTTGCTATATTCTGATAAGTTTCAATACTTTGAAATAAACTAGGGTAGTTAGTAGTAATAAACATCGCATCAATTGTACCATCATATAAATCAGCAATCATAGCATTGTAGTCATCATACTTCTTAATCTTATTATTATCATCTAACTTATTTTCCTTAATAATTATCCGTGGAATAAGATAACCATCAGGAGATGTCTTATCATTAAGTAAACCAATCTTAGCATCCTTAACATCATCAATCTTATTCATACTATTATTAGACATAGTAATTAAACTACTAGAATAAGTAACATAAGTTTTATTAACATTTTCTAACTTACCATATAAATACATTATAACTACTCCGATAAATAAACTTAATAGTAAATAAAGTATCAAGAAGAAAGTAAGTAGTTTAGCTTTATTTTCCTTCTTCTTCCTCTTCTTTTTCATCTTTAAGAAGAATACTAAATCAATCAGTAGAAATACTCCAATAATCACATATCTAATAACTTCTTCTACTGGTCCTAATAAAAGTATTTCATAAATAGCAAAGAAGTTTGCAAGTATCGTAATTAAAGTAAGGATAAATAACCATAGACGATACTTTTTCTTTTTTTTCTTTTTTTCTTTTTTCTCATCTTTTTCCATAAACTTTTCCTCCACTTATACCTTATCATTATAGCTAATTTTTTTATATCTTTCAATCTTCCTAGTTAAATAACAGTAAAATCTAGTGTAAAGTATTAATTAATTAAGTCTAAATAAGACAAATATTGTCGATTTAATGATATAATTTAGATACTAGGGGAGGTGGCTTTTATGCCAAAGAAAACTTTGTTTGGTCTTATTACTTTAGCTATATTTTTTATGATGCCTAATGTATATGCCAAAGAATATATTGTTTTAAATACTCCAAAAGCTTTTAAAGATAGTCCATCTGGTTCGAGAATTACATCTATTGGTGATGAAGGAGTCTTACCAACTCTTAGTAAAGTAGTAGTAGTTGAAAAAACTAATAAGAGTGGTTATGGTTGTAGATCACCTTGGTATAAGGTAACTTATCAGGATGTAACCGGTTATATCTGTTCAAGTGATCAAGCAGTAATAGAAGAAAGTGATGTTAACTTAGAAGCTGACTTTGAAAAAGAAATGCTAGCAAAGGGGTTTAATGAAAGCTATTTATCAGCTCTTAAAAACCTACATGAAAAGCATCCTAACTGGATTTTTAATGCTCTTAAGACTAATCTGGATTATAATGAGGCGATAAGAAATGAAACAATTGGTGAGATATCATTAGTAAATGGAAGTGATGAGTCACTAAGAAAAAAAGATGATAATGGTAACTTTATTGAATCAGTTAAAGAAAAAGGCTGGTATCAAGCAAGTAGTAGTGCTGTAGGATATTATATGGATCCTAGAAACTTTTTAACGGATGAAGGAATCTTTATGTTTGAAAACTTACAATATAATAAAGCTATTCAAACAACTGATACCGTTAAGAGTATAATTTCTAATACCTTTATGGATAGTGATGAATATTTAAACTATTTCATGAAGGCTGCTGAAAAGTCAGGAGCAAGTCCTACCTATCTTGCTAGTAGAGTAAGACAAGAAAAAGGAGCTAGTGGTTCAACTGGTATAGATGGAGCAAAATTTACTTTTGCAAAAGATAGAGAATGTATAAATCGTTATCGTAATAGTGACAACTGGACTATCTTAAATAACTGTGGAACAGATACATCTTATAGCGGTATATATAATTTCTATAATATTGGAGCATACGGAAGTTATCAAAGTCCAGTAATTAGAGGACTAATCTGGGCAAATGGTGGATATGATGCTAGTGTAACTAGTTATATGCGACCATGGAATAGTAAAGAAAAGGCTATTATTGGGGGAGCATTATATATTGTTAATGGTTATATAAGTGCTAACCAACATACTCTATATCTTCAAAAATTCAATGTAAGTCCTAATGCTTTAAACTCAACTTATACCCATCAATATATGTCTAATATAAAAGCTCCTGCTAGTGAAGCTTTAACCATGTATAAAGGCTATAAGAATAATGACTTATTAGATAAAACTTATGAATTTTTAATACCAGTTTATGAAAATATGCCAGGAGTTAGTGAAACCCCAAAGACTGATGATGATAAGAAAGAGGAAATTCCAGAAGTTTCTGTCATTGCTATAAACGAAGCAATTGTAGCTAGTGGTTATCACTTAACTAATAATTACCTATCAGGAATAGAAGTTAACACTTCCAAAACTAATCTAGAAAATAAGCTTAAAACTATTTATACTGGTTTAACTGTAACTAGTCTAAAAGATAAATATGGTAATAATAAAAATGATGCTTTAGCAACAGGAGATGTAGTTACAATTTCTAATTCTAAAGATACTAAAGAATATAAAGTAGTTATCTATGGAGATAATAATGGAGATGGTAATACTAGTATTATAGATTTATTAAGATGTCAAAAGTACTTACTAGGTAATAATAACTTAAGTGATGCTGAACTAATCGCTAGTGATGTTGATAGAGATGGTTTAATTACCGTAGTAGATCTTTTAAGAATTCAAAAAAGTTTATTAGGATATAGTAAAATAGAACAGAAATGAGATGATTTAAATGACTAAAAAGAAAATATTTATCTTCTTCCTTCTTTCCTTTTTCTTTTTTTGTGGTATAGATAATGTCTTTGCTGCTAATATTAGTGTAGCAGGTACTACTAGTGAAGGAGTAGTAGGGGGAAATGTAACAGTTAATGTAACAGTTAATGAGCCATCAGGTCTTGGAGCTTGGGAGTTTAATGTGTCTTATGACAGTAGTATATTAACGCTTACTAGTGGTGAGACCCATGTAGTTGATTATGTTCAAAGCCCAGGTCAAACCAGAAAGACTTATTCTTATAAGTTTACGGTAAAAAAAGAAGGTAGTGCCAATGTAGGAATCGCTTCTTCTAACTTTGTTTCTTATGATGAAGCGACAAGGTCAGCTCCCAAAGACTCTACTACTATTAAATGTATTAAAAGAGAGACAATTGTAGCAAACTATAGTAAGAATAATAATCTAGCAAGTCTTGGTGTAAAAGATTATCAAATATCACCAAGTTTCAATAAAAATGAACTTAACTATACTTTAGAAGTAGAACATGATGTTGAAAAAATAACAATTGAAGGTAGTAGGGAAGATAGTAAAAGTAGTATTACTGGTCTAGGAGAAAAAGAAATTCATGAAGGAGCTAATTCCTTTGATATTGTAGTAACCGCTGAAAATGGTTCTACTAAGACATATCACTTAACTGTAAATGTAAAAGAATTAGACCCTATTAATGTTAAAGTAGATAAAAAAGAAATGACTCTTATTCAAAAAGAAGAAGAACTAACAGGAAAAGTACCTAATCACTTTGAAAAGACTACTGTAAAAATAAATGATAAAGACGTTTTAGCTTATCAAAATAAAGTCTTGAAACTAACAATAGTCGCCATAAAAGATAGTAAGGGAAATATTAATTTCTATGAATATAAAAATAATAACTATAAACTATATAAACAACTAACTAGTGGTAATATCTCTATCCATATCCTTGATACTAAAAAAATACCGAAAGGATATAAACCTTATAAATTAAAAATAGATAATAATGAGTATCAAGCCTATAAACTAAATAAGAGTGATTCATTTTTCTTAATTTATGGAGAAAATGTTGAAACTGGTAAAAAAAGTTTATATAATTATGATGAGGTAGAAAAAACTATTCAACGATATAATAAGGTAGAGGTCAAAAGTAGTAATAGTAATGATAAATATCTTATTCTTGGACTACTAGGATTAGTTTTATTACTTCTTCTTATCTTACTAGGATTATTGAGTGGTAATAGAAAAGTTAAGAACAAGAAAAAAATAAAGAAAAGAATTGGAGACAAATATAATGGAGAAGAAAAGTTCTAAGAAAAAAGTATTATGGGGATTAGGAATACTTTTTATACTACTAGTTATTATTGTAATTATCTATTTTGTAATAGGCTATAAAAATGATCAGATAGAATCTAAAAAGAAGATAGATAGTGTTATAACAAGCTATAATAATTTTAAAACACATATAGATTCTTTTAATAAGGAACGGGATAACTTTTATCAAGTAGTAATGAAAGATATGTATTATGAAGATTTAAAGAATAATGATACTAAGTACAAAGAAATCATTAGTAATTATACTAAGACTATTGAACCACTAGAAGATGATTATAAAGAATTGAAAGATAAATGTGTTGATGTTTTATATCCTGATGTATCTGTTAATAATAAATGTGAAGCTTTTGTAATTGGTTATGAGAAAGCGATAAATTCTTATGTTAGTGATATTAAGAAATATAATGAAAATATTAAAGATTATAATGATGTTTTAGAAGAAAATGATACTAAGATAGAAGAAGTTAAATTAACTATTGATTATATAGATGTTGATGGTGATAGAAAATATCTAGGAAAGAATTAAAGGTGAGTTATGGAAGATTTAGAGAAAACAGTAGTAATGCCAAGTCTTAGAAAAGAGCTTGATAAGAAGAATAAGAAACCTAAAAAGGGAAAGATTAAAACTATTCTTAGTAGTTTAATAATTATAGGTAGTAGTTTAGGTTTATTTCTTTTCTATGGACCATTTAATTTCTTTCGTGACTTTTGGATAACTTCAGCGATGACTACGATGACCCATCAGTATTTAGCTACTTGGTTTTATAATGATGATGTGATTAATAAAGTCTTATCTAAAAACCATATGGTAGAAGTTAATGATACTACTAATCCTGATTTAGTTAATATTAGTGATTATAATAAGAATCAAACTATTTATAAAAATGAATATGAAAAAGAAATACTAGAACATGAGGATGGTGCTTTATATAAAGTAATTGATATTAAAGGAGCATCTTATCAAGGATATTTAGTAGCAGTTTATGACCCATCTAGAGTATCTATTGCAACAACTAAGTATTTAGGTAAAAGAGGAGAAGCTATTACAACAGTTGCAAAAAGAGAAAATGCTATTATTGCTATGAATGCCGGGGGATTTTATGATCCTGATTGGAATAGTAATGGAGCTCAACCACATGGTACAGTTATTTCTAATGGAGTAGTAGTAAGTGATTTTGATGATGCTAATATGAGTGGTGGTTTCGTTGGTTTTAATAAAGAAAATAAACTAGTACTTGGTAAGTTTACTAAGGAACAAGCTGTTAGTATGGGTATTCGTGATGCAGTTGAATTTGGACCATTTCTAATTGTTAATGGTAAGAGTAGTTTCATTAAAGGTAATGGTGGCTGGGGAATAGCTCCTCGTACTGCTATTGGTCAAAGAAGCGATGGAATTGTTCTATTCCTAGTAATTAATGGTCGTCTTGCTACTAGTATTGGAGCAGATATGGGTGACCTAACTGAAATTATGGAAAACTATGGAGCTGTAAATGCTGCTAATATGGACGGAGGTAGTTCATCAGAATTAGTTATTAACAATAAGATTATAAATCATCCAGTAGCAGCTGGTACTAATGGATTAAGAGATATGCCTACTTTCTGGGTAGTTAAATAAGCACTTAGGTGCTTTTTACTTTGAAAAAAATGTATTCACTTCACATAGAAATAGAGATGTTGCAGATATTTTTATATATTTATAACTGAAAAAACTTAAAGGAGCAAGTAAAAAAGAAGACAACTATTTTAATGAGATGGATAAGTTAAAAAAGGAACTTGATAGTAAAAGACCAATCCCTAAGGAGACTTTAAGATCCTTAGAAGAATCTATTAATCTTGAATGGACATATAATAGCAATGGCATAGAGGGGAACACTTTGACACTTAGAGAAACACAAATTGTATTAGAAGGAATTACAGTTGGGGGGAATCAATAAGGGAACATTTAGAGACTATAAATCATGAAAGGGCTATTTTATATTTAAATGATTTAGTGAAAGAAAATAACCCTATTACTGAGTGGAACATCAAAAGTATTCATCAATTAGTTTTAAAAGACATCGATGATGAAAACACAGGAAGATATAGAAGAGAAAATGTTACTATAAAAGGTGCTATTCATATTCCCCCAGATTATTTGAAAGTTCCAGAGTTAATGGGAAAATTAGTTTTAAATTATGAAAATTGTAATGATTTTCATCCAATTATCAAGGCAGCTTTATTACATGGTGAATTAGTTAAGATTCATCCATTTATAGATGTAATGGCAGAACCTCAAGGCTACTTATGAATTTAGATCTAATGAATCATGGATATAATCCGGTAATAATAAAAAAAGAAGATAGATTAGAATATTATGAAGTATTAGATAAAGCACATACAACTGGTGATTACACAGATTTTGTTAAATTAATAACAAAGTTAGAAATAGTAATGTTAAGAAAATATTTAGAATTATTATAGGAATATATGAATTTCTATTAGATGAAGATAGTCTTTTGAAAAATTGACAATATTCTTTTGACAAAAAGTCATTTCTATAGTATAGTATGTACAGTTACCTGTTCTCGTATTAAGCAGTTCTTCCTACTACTTTTTATTAGAATATGGTGGATTTATTAAAGAAAGGAAGTGTTAGTAATGGCTTTAACAAAGATGGAAAAACAACAAATCATCAAAGAATTTGCAAGAGATGAAAAAGATACTGGTTCAACTGAAGTACAAATCGCTATTTTAACAAAAGAAATAGAAAAGTTAACAGCTCATTTAAAAGAACATAAACATGATTATCATTCAAATCGTGGTCTTTTAATGAAAGTTGGACAACGTCGTAGTCTACTTAAGTATTTAGCTAAGACTGATGTAGCAAAGTATCGTGAAGTTGTTAAAAAATTAGGACTTAGAAAGTAACACTAAATACTAGTGTTTCTTTTTCTATAGATAGAAAAGAGGTATGTATGAAAAAAGTATTTGAACTTGATTTCCATGGTAGAAAAATTGTAGTAGAACAAGGAGAACTTGCCAAACAAGCGACTGGTTCTGTTTTAGTTCGTTATAATGATACAGTGATACTTACGGCAGTAGTAGTAGGAAAAACAGCCAACTTATTAAGCGACTTTTTCCCATTAACAGTTAACTATCAAGAAAAACTTTATTCAGTAGGAAAGATTCCGGGGGGCTTTATTAAAAGAGAAGGAAGACCAACTGATGCGGCAACTCTTGCTGCTAGAATGATTGATAGACCACTACGTCCTTTATTTAAGGAAGATTTTAAACATGAAGTACAAATCATTAATACAGTATTATCAGTAGATCAAGATTGTTCACCAGAACTTGCTGCTATGTTTGGATCAAGTCTTGCTACTATGTTAACAGGAGCTCCTTTTTTAGGACCAGTAGCAGGAGTGAAGATTGGTTATATAAATGATCAGTTTGTAGTTAATCCAACTCAAGAAGAATTAGCAAGTAGCAAATTAGACCTTACAGTAGCTGGTACAATTGATGCTATTACAATGGTAGAAGCTGGTAGTAAAGAGCTAGATGAAGATACTATGCTAGATGCTTTAATGTTAGCTCATGAAGAGATAAAGAAACTTTGTAAATTCCAATTAGATATTTTAAGTAATTATGATATTAAAGAAATGGAATATGAAAAAATAGAAATAGAAGATGAGTTAAGAAGTGAAGTAGAAAGTCTTTGTTCTAAAGATATAGATGAAGCTTTAAGAATAAAAGCTAAACAAGAAAGATATCAAAGATTAGATGAAATTAAAGAGAATATTTTAACTAAATATAAGGAAGAAAATAAAGAGGTAGAAGATATTGATATCTTATTATATAAAGTAAGTAAAATAATTAGTGATACAGAATATAACTTATTTAGAAAGATAATAGTTAAAGAAAAATTAAGAAGTGATGGAAGAGGTTTTGATGAAATAAGACCGCTTAGTGCATCTATTGATTTATTACCAAGAACACATGGGTCTGCATTGTTTACTAGAGGAGAAACCCAAAGTTTATCAGTAACTACTCTAGGAGCTTTAGGAGAACATCAAATCTTAGATGGTCTATCTTTAGAAGATGAAAAAAGATTTATGTTACATTATAACTTTCCACAGTTTTCAGTAGGAGAGACTGGAAGATATGGAGCACCAGGTAGACGTGAGATTGGTCATGGAGCACTAGGTGAGCGAGCATTATTACAAGTTATTCCTAGTGAAGAAGAATTTCCTTATACAATAAGAGTAGTATCAGAAATACTAGAAAGTAATGGAAGTAGTTCACAAGCATCTATTTGTGCAGGATGCATGAGTTTAATGGCAGCAGGTGTTCCTATTAAAGCACCAGTTGCAGGTATTGCTATGGGATTAATCACTCATGATGATGATTATATTATTTTAACAGATATTGCTGGTATGGAAGACCATTTAGGTGATATGGACTTTAAAGTAGCAGGAACCGAAGAAGGTATTTGTGCTTTACAAATGGATATCAAGATTAAAGGTGTTACTAAAGATATTTTAAAACAAGCCCTAGCTCAAGCTAAAAAAGCAAGACATCAAATTTTAGGTGTTATAACAGATACTATTAAAGAACCAAGAAAAGAAGTTTCTAAATATGCACCTAAAACAGAGGTATTTTATATCTCACCTAATAAGATAAGAGACGTTATCGGTAAGGGTGGAGAAATGATTACGAAGATTATTTGTGAAGCAAGTAATGTTAATGATGTAAATAGTATTGGAGCAGTTAAAGTAGACTTAGAAGATGATGGTAGAGTAATTATTTATCATACTGATAAAGATGTTATTGATAAAACTAAAGAGATGATTGTAAATGTTGCTCGTGAAGTTGAACAAGGAAAGATTTACTCTGTAAAAGTACTAAAGGTCGAAGAATTTGGTTGTGTTATTGAATTATGGCCAGGCTGTGAAGGATTTGTTCACATCTCACAATTAGATACAGCACGTGTCAATAAGTGTGAAGATGTAGTAAGTGTTGGAGATACAATTTTAGTAAAAGCTTTAGGACTAGATAAGAGAGGAAAACAAAGTTTTTCACGAAAAGAAGCAATGAAAGAGATGAAACAGTCTAAATAAATGACTGCTTTTTTCTTTTAAAAAGTACTAGTATAAATTAAAAAAATTTGCTATACTTTAACTAGATTAAAAAGATAGGTGATAAAATTGGCAGAATTCAAATATAGAAAAAAGAGAAAAGAATTTAAAGAGCAAGCTAGAGTAAGAAATAATGATTACCGGGAAATAGCCCTTACTAAAATGGGAAAAAGACAATTGATGCTTACCTTACTATCTATCTTTGGAGTAACTTTATTATCAATTGGTAGCACATTTGCCATGTTTACAGTATCATCAAAGTCTGCTGAATATAATGTGGTTAAATCAGGAACTTTAAATATCAGTTTTGATGCTGACTCATCATCTACTATCGGATTAAATGGAGCTTTACCAACATCAGATAGTGATGGACTTGCTCAAACTGGTAATACATTTACAATTACTAATACGGGAAGTCTAACAGCAGAGTATACTGTATCACTTCAAGATGATAAAGATATGATTACCCAAGATAATTGTAGTGATAAACAACTGGATAAAGGTTTTATAAAATATAATATAGATGGTACTAATATAAAATTATTAAGTGATTCAATAGATTCAACAATAATATCTGGAAGTTTAAAAGCAGGAGAGTCTAAGACTTTCACTTTAAAACTATGGATAAAAGAAGATGCTACTAATGAAGCTTTAGGAAAACATTATCATGGAAAAATAGTAGTAGATGCTAATCAAGAAGGTATGCCCATAGCAGCTAAGGGAGCAGCAAAAGACCTAATAGCAAAAGCAAACCCTGAAGACCTAGATTATAACAGTGCAACAGATGCTCAAAAGAAAGAGATGTGGACATTCACGCATGAAGCAACAGAGCAAACAATAGCACTAACAGATTATCGCTATATAGGAGCAAATCCTAATAACTATGTAAAATTTAATGATGAGTTATGGCGAATAATAGGAGTCTTTGATACAGATGATGGAACAGGAAAGGTAGAAAAAAGACTAAAGATAATTAGAAATGAATCAATAGGAGTTTATTCTTGGGATAATAAAGATAGTACCACAGGAGCAGAAGTTGCTTATGGAAAGGATGAATGGACAGATGCAAGACTAAATTATTTATTAAATCCAGGACATGAAAGTGAAACTGCAGGAGGAAGCTTATATTGGAATAGAGAAGCAGGAAACTGTTATAAAGGACAAAAAAATGCAACAACCGCATGTGATTTTACAACAACAGGATTAACCGAGAAAGCCAAAGCAATGATAGGAAATGCCAAGTGGTACCTAGGAGGAAGTAGTACATATAATGATGTAACAGCACCAATGTTTTACACAAGAGAAAGAGGAACAAGTGTATATAGTGGAAGAAGTACTAGTTGGACAGGAAAAGTAGGATTAATGTATCCAAGTGATTATGGCTATGCGACAAGTGGAGGAACAACAATAAATAGAGCTAGTTGTTTAGCAAAAGAACTATATAATTGGAGTGATGATTCAGTAAGTGATTGTAAAAATAACGATTGGATGTATAACTCAAGCAAAAGTCAGTGGACAATAACGTCCCGCCAGGATAATGCTGGCAGTGTATTCATTGTCATTAATCCTGGCTATGTCTGCAACGGTTCTGCTAGCGGCAACTACGGCGTGCGGCCAGTCGTTCATCTAAACTCGGCAATTAAGGTGATAACAGGATTAGGAACGAAAGAATCACCATACATATTATCAGGGAATTAATATTATCATGGATTTTTAAAAGAAACCTCAAAAATTAAAGGTTTCTCTTTTATTTTTCCCTGATAACACATTATAATACACCTTATTGGTAATGGGACCAGTAAGTAAAGGGGATGGTGTATTAATGAATACAAATTTTAAAACCAAAATAAGTAATATACGAAAGGAGAGAATCAAGATAGACTTTTCAAAAACTGCTATGGATGGATACCAATTTATCTGGAATAATTATATGAAATGGAAACAAATAGATGACTTTACATACAACAAAGGAGAATTGTATAAATGTTAATATAGAAAGTCATAAATATGTCAAAGTTAAAACGTCATAATTTTGCACTATTTATGACTCTTTTTATTTACTTACTAGATATATATAATATACATATGAAATATTTCACAAAACTGATAGTATTTATGGTATAGTAGTTACAGTTGAGGTGTTGTTAATTATGAAATGTGTTATTGCGTCATATGATCATTTTGGTAGAGGAATTACTCATATAGATGGTAAGATTACTTTTGTTAAAGGGGTAAGAGTAGGAGATAGTGTAGATATAGATATTATTAAAGATAAGAAGAAATATTCTATTGGAAAAGTTAATGAACCTAAGAATTATTCTAGTATCTTTTGTCCTTATTATTACTCTTGTGGAGGATGTCATCTAGAACAACTTGATTATAGTGAACAATTAGAGTTTAAGAAAGAGAAAGCTTTAAATATCTTAAATAGATATGCTGGTATTAATTTAGATAAAATATCTATAATAGATAGTGTAGATAAGTATTATCGTAATAAAGTAGTATTTCATATAGAAGAAGATAAAATAGGGTACTATGAAGAAGAAAGCAATAAACTACTTGATATAGATAAGTGTTACTTGGTAAATAATAATATAAATAAGATATATTTAACTATTAAAGAGTTTATTAAAACTAATAAAGAATTAAAAGAGGTTATGATTAGATCTTTTGATAATAATAGTATGATAGCATTTACTGGTAATTGCGATATAGAAAGATTAGATTACTTTAAAGATAAAGTAGATTCTTGCTACTTAAATGAAAAGCTAGTATTTGGTTCTGATAAGATTAAGACTAAAATATTTGATTTAGATTTTTATGTAGGACGTGATGCTTTCTTTCAAGTTAATTCAAATGGATTAGAAAGTATTTATAAAGAGGTTATTGATATAGCTAAGAGTAAAGATATAAATACTATTCTAGATTTATATTGTGGAACTGGTACTATCTCTTTACTAGTATCACGTTATGTTAGAAAAGTATATGGTGTAGAGATAATAAAAGAAGGAATAGTTGATGCTAACTATAATAAGAAAATAAATAATATAGATAATGTAGAATTCTTTTGCATGGATGCCAAGGATTTCTTAGAAAAGTATAATAAAGAGATAGACATGATAATAGTAGACCCCCCAAGAAGTGGATTATCAAATAGTGCTAGAAGATTATTACTTGATAAGAAATGTAATAATATTATTTATATATCTTGTGATTTAATGAGCTTTGCTAGAGATATAAAAGAATTAAGTAGTGAATATGAAATAGAAAGTATTAAACTAGTGGATGAGTTTCCTAATACTTATCATGTGGAAACTATAGCTTTCTTAACACATCAATAATTCTTACCTTATATTCAATGGAAGTGCACTATAAAGAATTATAACTAGTATTAGAAAATCTGAACAATCTTTTTATAATTAATCTTTTATTAGATATAGTGTTAAAGGAAAGTATAGTATCATTTTTTTAGTTAATATTAATTTGATATTGCACGAGAAACAAATGTTTGATACAATATAATTGTATTAATTACTTGGCATGTTAATATGACAATTTAGACGATAAGGTGTGTAGTTTTTAGCCAAGAAAAACTACATGCATGCTGCGGGTATATCTTTTCAAAAGAAGAGGTATACCCTTTTTGTATAGGGAGAAAAATAAAAATATGAATGACATTATAAAAGAAGAAAAAATAGAGAATATGATATATGAAATAAGAGGTAAGCAGGTGATGCTAGATTCTGACCTTGCTAGACTGTATGAATGTTCAAATGGTACAAAAACTATTAATCAAGCTGTAAAAAGACATATTAATAAGTTTCCAGAACGATACATATTTCAAATTACTAGTGAAGAATTTCAAAAAATTTGCGGTCCCAATTTGGGACCGCAAAAGAATAAAGTGAGAACACTGCCATATGTATTCACAGAACAAGGTGTTGCTATGCTTGCAACTATATTAAGAACACCAGTTGCAGATATAATGAGTATGCAGATAATAGATGCTTTTGTTTATATGAGGAAGTACTTATCAAGTAGTAATAAAGATAGTATGTTAGTTAATCATGAAAATAGAATATTAAAATTAGAAGAGTCATTTGATAAGATGTCTTCTAAACAAACATCTATCATTTATGATGGTAAAATATATGATGATTATAGTATCTTACTAGATATACTAAATAGTGCCAAAGAAGAAATTATAATTATAGATAATTATGCTAATAAAGAATTATTAGATATGTTAAGAACTATTAATAAAAATATTATTATCTTATCAAAAAACTTAGATAGTATTTTACTAAAAAAATATAATAGTCAGTATAATAATATTTCATTTATAAATAATAATCCCTTACATGATAGATATATAATACTTGATAGAAAAGATGTATATGTAAGTGGGATGAGCCTGAAAGATATTGGTAAAAAGTATAGCTATATTTATAAAATAAATGAAGAGTTATTTATAGAGGGATTATTAAAAAGAGTAGATTGTTTTATAAGCTAAAATAAGTAAAAAAACATATTAATAAATTTTTAGAGAAATATGTTTTTCAATTGCTAATGATTAATTTGTAAAAATAAAGTAGGTACTACCATATGTTATGATGTAATTATGTTTTATAGTTAATAAAAAATATTTAGGAAAAAATAGTAAAGTGTAGTAAAATAAATATGAGTAGGGTGATTAAAATTAGATGTAAATGGTGTAACTTAAATAATTCCTTGTATGTTAAGTATCATGATGAAGAGTGGTGTCAGCTTAATCTTGATGATGACTACTTGTTTGAAATGTTATTATTAGAATCATTTCAAGCAGGACTTTCTTGGGAGTGTGTTTTAAATAAAAGAGAAGAATTTAGAAAAGCTTATGATAACTTTAATCTAGAAAAAATTTGTAATTACAGTGATGATAAGATTACTGAATTAATAAATAATAAAAAAATCATTACAGTGTCTGAATTTTCGAAGGAAAGAATTTGTA
>OCQB01000413.1_pt1 | contig 48628 bp, 33 predicted proteins | sample 1538631 | NCBI WGS metagenome assembly OCQB01 (sample SAMN04571713, study PRJEB22368) | human gut metagenome | biome: human gut; material: stool | host: Homo sapiens | place: Luxembourg | collected 2012-10-19
GTTTCGCGAGCCACGTTCGACAGTGCATCGATCAGTGCATTCTGTCCGCCGAGCAGTTCAAGCGTGGCGGTGGAGCAGCCTTCGCCAATGGCCTGGATCACATCGCCCACCACGGCCACGATCAGGTCGCTTTTGCGTGCGTTTTCCACGGCTTCGTCAAGCAGTGCGCGATCAATCTTGGCGGAAACGCCGATCTTCGGGCGAGGCTGTCCATCCGGATAGAACTCGCCTTCCGGATCGGGCACCAAATCCACGATGTTGGCACCGCGAGAGTACACGACCTCGCAACCTTCCGGAGCGAGCTGCTTGAAACCATCAAGCACGGTGGTGATCATTTCACGCGGGTGGCCGTCAGGCATCCAGTTGATCTGGCCGGAGCTGCCTGCCCAGTCGCCCAGCTGGGTCTGGGCGTCATCGGCGAGCGGACCAACGACCGCGATACGCTTCGCACCGGCCACGTTGAACGGCAGTGAACCGTCGTTCTTCAGCAATGCCACGGCTTCGCGAGCCACTTCAAGGTTGAGCTGCTGATGCTCTTCGGAACCGATCACTGCATCGATACGCTTCTGGTCGGGCAAGCGTGGATCTTCGAACAGTCCAAGACGGAACTTCAGTGCGAGAATACGAGCCACGGCGGCATCGATCAACGATTCGTCAAGCAGACCGGTCTTCACGGCTTCGATCGCACCCTCGTAGAACTTTGGCGTGGTCATCACCAAGTCGTTGCCGGACTTGACCGCATCGGCAGCAGCCTGCACATAGTCAGGCTTGACCTTCTGCTCCCACACGGAACGGCCGACGTTGTCCCAGTCGGTGATGAGCGTGCCCTGATAGTTCCAAGCGCCACGCAGTTTGTCGGAAAGCAGCCACTTGTTGAAGGTGACCGGCACACCTTCGATGGATTCGTAGCCGAGCATGAAGGTGCCACAGCCTTCCTTGGCTACGCGTTCGAATGGCGGCAGGAACCAGGATTCCAGCTTGCGGTGGCTCAGGTCGGCTTCGGAAGCGTCACGCCCTCCCTGTGTTTCGGAATAGCCTGCGAAATGCTTGGCGCATGCGAGGATCGCGTCTTTGGCGAGTGGCTCACCCGCCTTGGCTCCACCTTGATAGCCCTTGACAATGGACGATGCCATTTCGCCAATCAGGTACGGATCTTCGCCAAAGGTTTCGCCCACGCGGCCCCAACGGGTGTCTCGCGCGATGCACAGCACCGGGGAAAACGTCCAATGCACGCCGGTGGTTGACACTTCCTCGGCGGTGGCACGGCCCGCGGCCTGTACCTTTTCGGAATCCCACGTGGTTGCCATGCCTAGCTGTTCCGGGAAAATGGTGGCTCCCGGCCAGAAGGAATAGCCGTGAATGCAGTCGTCGCCGATCACCAGCGGAATGCCGAGACGGGTTTTGGCGTTCACCGTTTCCACGGCTTTCGGCAGATCGGACGGCGAGGTGTGCAGAATGGAACCAACGTGCTTGTTGACGATCAGATCGTCCAAATCGCCGCTTCGCGCGTCAAGCTGCATCATCTGTCCGACTTTTTCCTCAAGGGTCATTCGACCAAGCAGATCGGCGATGCGTTCCTCAGTAGGAAGTTCCGGATTCTTATAGGGCAGATTTACAGTATTTTCAGTGGTTTCGGCCATGGATTGCTCACTTTCCTCATTGAAGCGATTTTCTTTAATTACCAATTGGTAGTTTAGTATATCATATGCACATCCGCAACTCGACATAACCCCGTCAACGCAAAAGGCGAGAGACCATCAGACCCTCACCTTTTCGCACGCGCATGCAATGCCAATCTCAACAAGTATTCAAAATCAACGATATGCATCCCACAACGGAGATGGAAACAGCATGTTTTCCATCTGAGCCCACTCTTTGCATAAATCAACTTCAGGCTCGCGCAACCACCATAATTGCACGCCATCCATGATTTCCATGGCCTTACGCACCACCGGTCGCATGCTCGACTTCCATGAACCCAATTGCGGAGGAATCAGCCAAGGATATTGCGAATAGTTCTCCCAAATATCGTCCATACGAGCAGTGAATTCATCATGCAACGGATGTTCAGGATTCAACGATTCCGCAGAAAGCACGGTAAACCTTGAAACAGACACCCCCAAGTACGCCAAAACCAAGCGTCACTATATGTGGACGCAGCAATGAACAATTCCCCTATGACAACTAGCATGGGGAGACATTATTTGTAAAGCATAAAAGAAGGTCCATTCAAATGGAGAAGCCGAACGATATTAAAAGAGACTCCATATCAGTGAATTACTTTTTGAATACTGCTGCGTACAGCGGTCTCTTCTCCCTTCTTTCGGTTATTCTCACCGGCCAAGTTTCTGCGGCGTCATCGCTATATGTTGGGCTGGCGCTCGGAATTTTATCTCTTTTTTCTAGAGGCAGTACTGTTTTTATAGGTAGCCTGATTGAGCGTTTCTCAACGGTATCCCTCACCGAGACCGGTTTCGGATTCATGGTTTTTTCACTTTTGCTGCTACAACCGGCAATGGGTGGTTTTATCGGCTTCCTTTTTGCGGATTTGGCTTTGCTGGGACTCGGTCTTTCATTGGTTAATTTTGCCCTACGAGGGCATATCATCGCTACAGTAAAGGATAAAAAAATTCAGGCTTCTTTGTTTGCTTTAGTGACCATGGCAGCCAATCTTGGATCCGCGATTGGACCTCTGGGTTCGAATTACATATATAAGGCTTTCGGACAAACGCTCTTTATTGCAATCATCGTCGGACTCTATGCTTTTTCTGCTTTACTAGCTCCAATAGCGCTGACTCATCATGTCTTCATACGCAATGAGAAAAGCGGCGAGGAAAACACTTCCTCCATCGTGAAGACCATTACAGACTCGCTGAAAAGTCCCGGTACGGTTCTTGCCATCCTGGCGGTGTTCGTGGGCAGTATCATGAATGGTCAGCTTTTTGCCGGAATGGCATTGGAATTCCACTCGTTATCCGATAGTCCAGTCATAAGAGGATTGTTCTATTCCATTGATGCCATATCGGTCATAGCACTGCAAATGCCGGTAAGTAAGATCATCTCGCGCAATATGACCAAAGAACATAATGCCACCTCATTCATAGTCAAAAGCCTGGGGATTTATGGAATTTCCTTCGCACTATTCGCCTGCGGAGTCTCGTCGTACTGGTGGATATGCATCATTTCCTTGGTTGTGTTCTCCATTGCAGAATGCATCTATGCGCCATTAATCAATATTGCTCTGGTAGAGGCACAGCCAGATAAGCCTTTGGTGGACATTCTGAACTATCGGCTGATAATTGCAGCCATTGGTGAATCGGCAGGCTCATTCCTTGGCGGTTGGATCGTTCCGGCACTACGTCCTGCAGGATTGACGGCTTGGTATTGGTGTGCACTGGCGTTAGTGGGAATAATGCCTGCAGTCGTCACTAATCAAATTAGAAAACGTGGACAAAGAATCATTCGTCATTGAAAGAAAAAGTCTTGGTGAGTACACCGGAAGGGGAATGACATGAAAGTATTATTGCTGCAACAGCCCAAATCTTTCTCAAATTATCCTAAATGGATTGAGGAAATCCAAGAACGTTTCGATTGTTTAGAAGTTATGGTCTTCACCTCGAACGATCGAGCCGCACACCATAGTTGGCCGAGCTCCGTCATCAAGGAAATCGAGGTTTCCGATTATTCCTCTGATAGCGCTACCGCAAAATTCTTTGATATTGTCAGGAAATTTAAACCAGATAGGATAGTTTCCAGCTCAGAGGAAGACGTACTGAGGGTTGCAGAGGCGAGAAGTTTATTTGGAATTCCCGGTTTACAGCATGAACTGGCGTTAAGCTGTCGAGATAAAGTCACGATGAAACAATCGGCCCTTGATGCCGGATTAAAGATTATTCCCTATACCACCTGCCAAGGCTTTGGAGATATTATTTCGGCGTTCGATCGTTGGGAGACGGTTGTTCTCAAACCTCGATGGGGCGCAGGGTCTGCAGGCATTACGATATTGCATTCGAAAGATGACCTGCCCGCTTTAGCTACCAAGCCGGAATTCATACGAAACGTGCATTCAAACCAGTATTACTTAGAGGAATATTGTTCCGGTTCCGTCTACCATGTGGATGTAGTCTATATCAATTCCGGTTCGATTCTGATCTCACCATCACGGTATCTTGTCCCGCCACTGGATTTCGAGAAACAAAACACCGGTTCCGTGATGTTGGATGAGAACGGTGCCGACTATTCCGAGCTGCTCCGACTGACAAAGCAATTAATTGCATCTTTCAACGATCAGACGATTCCGAATGTGATGCATATCGAATTCTATAAGAATGAAACCGGTGATTTCGTATTCGGGGAAATGGCGGCACGCAGAGGAGGCGGTCTCATCAAGCAGGAGCTGGCAGCCGCCTATGGCATAGACCAAAGCAAGGCCAACTTCCTATTGGAACTTGGTCTTGTCGATGCGGATGCGAATATTACGCGATCATCTCAGTATGGCATACTGCTGGAAACCGCCGGATTGAACTGGCCAAAGGAAAAAGAAATCCCGGATTGGGCGGTTTTGGAATCTGTGGGCAAGAAAAAAGGTATCGCTCATAACTCTGTTGATTCTGACAGGAAATTCCTTATTTCCGGCAATAATGAATCTGAGATTATTCAACGTTCTAATTATCTTATAAATAGTCAATATAATGAGTAAAATTAACTTTTTACAGAGGGACAATTGTAACTAATTCTGCAGCAGGTTCTATATATGACGAATTATTATGTAGAATTGATAATTCTACTGAATCTAGACTCTTCCGTAAAATAATGATACTAGTATCGCTAGGGATGTTGGGAGCCAGCATTGGCGTCTATACGGGAAGCGCAGCAGGTAGTCTGACTGCATCAAAATGGTCGACATCTCAAGAAACCAGCATGTCTCTTTCAGCAAACTTTTCAGGCACTACCACAATAGAAGATAAGCAAAATGAGGGTGGCCGTCAGGTCACCCCCGAACGTATGCGGAACACACATAAAATCAGCGGCATGCATCCCAGAGGGGCGCGGGAAACAGCAGATTCTCCATTTCGGACCATTCCTCACACAAGTCCACTTCCGGTTCGCGCAGCCACCACAGCTGAATGCCATCCATGATTTCCATGGCTTTGCGCACCACTGGCCGCATGCTGCCGGCCCATGCGCCCAATTGCGGCGGAACCACCCACGGGTATTTCGAGTAGTGTTCCCAGATGTCCTCCATGCGTCCCATGAATTCGTCATGCAATGGGTGATCCGGGTTCAGGGATTCCACCGACAGCACGGTGAACAGCTGCACCATCATGCGGCGGCGCGAGTTGTGTTTCACCAGGTAGCGCAGATACGCGGGAAAATGCGGCGCGGACGGGTCGCTGCCCGGCATGCCCGAAGAGAAGAAGTCCTCCGGCGTGCCGGTCTGCCCGTAGTATTCGTCATATACCAGCGCCAGCATTTTGTCTTTGTTGTCGACGTATCGCAACACGCCTTGTTTGGAGATGCCGACCCTGTCGGCCACGTCCTGGATGGAAATGCCATTGAACCCACGCTCACTGATCAGCTGAACCGCAGCATCCAGCACTTCCTCACGCCGCTCCTGCGGTGATTTTCGGATACGTTTCGAAGTCTCTTCCTCTGCCATGATTCCGAGTCTAATGCACCTTGCGTCGATTGCCGTTGATTGACTGCCTATGGCACGTCATCGTGAGAGGTATCCGCCCGAATCCATCCATGACGCCATACGCGAGTCAGATCCCACGCCTCAAGATTGCCGCCGTTGCGAGGATCCCGCGGTGGTTTCCCTTCGCCACTACCCGGTTTCGCGGAGCGCGCAAGCTGGTAGCTCCAATAGATCTGCCCCGCCGACACGTCCCATGCCGCGCGTTGCAATCGTGACACTTGGCGGTATGCAGCCGATCGGTTTTGGCTGTGTAGGGCCCACTGATTCTCCACGCACCACTCGCCCACCAGCACGGGAATACGACGGGCCGCCGAACGGATGGCGATGCTACTCGCGCCCACCAGCATCCGGTACAGCCATGGCAGTCGTCGCGATCGCAGGTACAGCCGGCGTGCCGGTCCCGAAAACAGCGGATCCTCCATCGCTATGAGATACTGATGGGTGTCGAGCATGACGTTGCGCATGCCAGCACGACGAAACCAACCGCCCCAGCGGAGTAGTCGGAAACCGTCATGGAATACGATCACGGTTTCCGGACGTAGTACGGCGCGCAACCGGGCGTAAGCGTCGCGGTAGAAGCGCTTCAGAAACCGCAGTGAGACATACGTGCTACCGGAAGCCTCATGAGAGTCTTTCGCCGTGTTCGACGTGCTATGGAACACTGACCAGCTCACTGGTTCGTTGAGTACTTCGATGCTGTGCAGGGCCGGTTCGTCGCGGTATCGGCGAGCCAATCGCTCCAGCACGTTCAGCGTGTACTCCACCAAGTCCGTATTCTGCGCCCATTTGCACACACCCGTCAGACCACCGTTGTCGAAACCGTTCTGCGATTCGGGAACGGTATGCAGGTCAATCATAATCTTCAATCCCGTCTCCCGCGCCCAACGGAACGCGCGGTCGAGGTACGTAATGCAGCCCGGATGCCCGGGCCAGTCGCCGAAGATGAAATATGGTATGGGAATGCGTACGAGGTTGATTCCGTGGTCGGCGATGATACGAAAATCCTCCAGGGTGATGTAGGTTTCGCGGTGCCGGCGCAGTTCCTCGGCTAGATTCCGTTCGGACCAGAGGGATACGTGCGTGCGGTGCATCCAGATTTCATCGTCTTCGGCGCTGCGGGTGAACGGTTTCGGATCCATCCATTTCTCCAGCACCAGCCAGTTGCCGAGGTTCACGCCGTCGATTCGCTCGTCGATGCCTAGCACCATGCGTCTCACCGCCCTTACGTTCGGGGGTTGCCCGACTTTTCGTTTCCGCCCATCACAACCCATGGCAAAACCCATTCGGCCCAATGGGCCAAGGAACCGCGCGTCATTCGCAACGTTCCTTGGTTCATTGTATGCGCCCCGCGAGCGGCCACGCGGCCGCTCGGAATCGGATCACGGCCGGATCAGGGTCGTTGAATGATCGTGGTGGCCGGCCGGGCGGGATCAGTCGACGGGCTTCGTCTCGTCCGCCTCGTAGTCGAAGAAGTCGAAGTCGGCGGTCTTCTCGTGCAGAGCGGCGTCGGTGACGGCGATGCCGACCATAGTGCCGGTGAATTCGCCGTACTTGCAGTATTCGTCGGAGAAGGTGGTAGTGTCGAAATCCGGGCCAATCTTGGTCCAGTTCTCGCCATCATAACCCCACTCGAACCAAGTACGACGACCTTCGATATTCAAACGGAAATAGATCGGCTTGTCTTCCACAGCAACGCGAGTGTCAAGCATTTCCGTCTTTTCACCGTTTTCGAGACGCACAATCGAAATCGCGCTGCCGCCAAGCGTCTGTGAATAATACTTGCGCAGGAAAATATTATTCATGTTGTCGTAGTAGATGGTCAAGCCAGCGCTGTGCTGGTAGACTTCCGGCTCGAACTCCATCTTCGTGGTGACGGTGGCGTACACGCTGGTGAGTTTGCGTGCGATCAGGCTCGTGCGGTTGAGCGATGCCAACGATTCCTCGCCGCGGATGCGCAGCCAACCGGGGCGTTCCGTCACGTTGGCGAAGGTGGTCGGCATCTGCCGCGGCGAATAATACCAGTTGCCGATCGCGCCGCCGTCGAAGTCGTCGTGCCCGGGAATCTCCGGCATCGGCGCATCCGGCAGATCCGGCTCTTCGACTTCGAGTTTGGCCAGATTGGAGCCGTCCGCCATGCGCAGCCAGCCGTCATTCGTCCATGTCATCTTCTGAATGGCGGTTTCACGGCCAAGCGTACAACGTAATTCCGGCACAAACGGACGGCTGGTCAGGTGCACAAGATATGTCTCGCCGTTCGGCAGATCCACGTAGGAGCCGTGCCCGGACTTCTGCAGCACGGAATCCGGGTTGAAATAGCGCGGCTTCAAATGATCGTCATCAGCACGCTCGTTTGACTCCTTCGGCTGCGAAGTGACGAGCGGACCATTCGGATCCGGCTCATACGGACCCCACACATTGCGGGAACGGCCCATGGTCACGGCATGGTTGTAGCCAGTGCCACCCTCGGCGCACATAATGTAATACCAGCCGTCACGCTTGGTCAGATGCGGAGCCTCAATGCAGCCACGATCAGTAGCGCCACGCCATATACGCTTCGGATAGCCAACCACATGCTTGGTTTCCGGATCATATTCCACACAGCAGATCACGCCCGGCTTCTCATAGCCTTCACGGGTCTCCCACTCCAAGCTGACGATGTACTTCTTGCCATTGTCATCATGTAAAATGGACGCGTCGAAACCAGAAGATGTCAGATATACCGGCTCGCTCCACGGACCTTCAATGCTCTTTGACTTAATCAGATAATTATTCACGTCGAAATAGCGTGCATTCATGGAGTTCATAACGCCGTAAATCACGTAAAACATGTCCTCTTCCTCACAATACGTGAGACATGGAGCCCAAATGCCCTTAGCGCTCGGCAGCTTGGTGAGGTTCGGCTTCGTATCATCAGTAAGCACGTGGGTGAGCAGCTCCCAATGCTTCATATCCTTCGAATGGTAAATCGGAATACCCGGGAACCATTCGAATGTAGAGACAGCAACATAGTAGTCGTCGCCTTTACGGCAGATGGCCGGATCAGGATTGAAGCCTTTGAAGATCGGATTATGCAGCATTGTCGTTCCTTAATGTTCTTGATATCACGCGTTGCTTTGTACGATTCTTGCGTCCGACGGAATCACTTTTGGACGGGGAACCAGTTTTGGGCGATGCAGCGTCCAAGGTCCCATGCGTCCCAGCCGATCCAGCCGGGAGTGTTGACAGTGTCAGTGAGCAGCTTGTAGTTCCAGTAGTAGAAGCCGCTGCCCTTGCTCCATGCGGCGAGCTGGGATTCGGCTAGGCCCCGGTACAGCGAGCGCTTCTGTTCGGCGGTCAGGGTTTCGACCTGAGCCCCTTCCTCGCCGTTGAGCACGCTTTGGCCGCCGTGGGTGTCCACACCGCAGCCGACGGAGTTGAACAGGCACCACTCCCCCACAATCACCGGGAAGTATTCGCTCATCTCGGCGATCATCGGCGCATAGGTATTCCTCACGAAGTCGTCGTAGCCCTCCGCTGTCTGCGGGCAACCCATCGTTTCGGCGGTCATGAGGTATTGGTGGGTATCGAGGACCACGTTCTTAAACTCGGGCGCGAGCTTGCCGTCGGGGCCGCGCATGAAGTCCTTCCACTGTTCGATGTCGAAACCGTCGTGGAACACCACGACTTTGTCGGTCGGCAACGCGCCCTTGTCAGCGTCGCGCAGACGGTGGTAGGCGGTGATGTAGAAGTTCTTGAGCCAGTCGAATGCGATCGGGCCGGTGCCTTCGGCGAGTTCCGGATCGACCGCCTTGTAGCGTTCGGTCACGTTCGCCATCGGCCAGCAGGTGGTGGTGTTCGGCTCGTTGATGATTTCGATGCCCATCAGCGCCCGACGATGGCCGTACCGCTTGGAGAGGCGTTCGAGCACGGACAGCACGAATTCGACTTCGTCGGGCAGCTGCGCCCACTTGCACACGCCGGAGATGCCGCCGTTGTCGAAGCCGTTTTGGCTCATCGGTGCGGTGTGCAGATCGATAAGGATGGTCAGGCCGTATTTCTCGGCCCAGTTGAAGGCCTTGTCGAGTTCGTCGATGCAGCCGATGAACGGCGCGCGGTCGCCGAAGATGAAGTACGGCACGGGGATGCGCACGGAGTTCAGTCCCCACGATTTGATGGTGGCGAAGTCGCGCTCGTTGATGTATTCGGCGCGGTGGGTCCTGATGCGGGCCTCGTAGACGGCCGGATCAAGTTGCGTCGGCAGGTAGTATTCGTCATCGGCAGTGGTTCCATCGAACAATGCCGGGTTCATCCACTTTTCCAGAACCAGCCAGTTACCCAGGTTCACGCCCTTGATGTAATTAAGGTCCATATGCACTCCTTCGTACGCTTTCAATCATATTTTCTATTACTTAGTAATTACTAAGTTAGATGATAGTACATTTTTCTCCTCCCCGCAACCCGTCTCGGACATCTCTCCGAACCGCTGTCGCACGATTTCGCATAAAGCACCCTTTGCGAAAATCATGGGACCGACAATCAAAATCGTGCAGCAATTTCGCAGAATCATGCGATTAATCATAAGAAAAAGCCTCTTTCTTGCGGGAAGAAAGAGGCAACCTGCAGCCGGAGAGACGATTACTGCTTATCGCTGGCGAATCGTTACGCGCAAGACACTCACCGAGGCAGCGGGCAACGTTACCGTCAGCTCGGCACCGCCGGCGGATTCGTGCACGCTCACGGCACTATCCACGTCCACGGCATGAGCGCGCACCAGATCCGGATGCTCCACCGTGTTGCAATCATGCGGATCTTCGGAAGCAAGCGTTTCCATCGAATCAACCTGAGCGCCGCACGGCAAATGCAGCCGCACTTCGGCACCATCGTTCATATGCGCATTGGTGAGATTAATCAGCAGCTGCGTGCCATCCTCATTACGTGACGCAAACGTATACACGGCAGAATCCTCGGAATCGTTACGCGCCACATCAAGTGCGGTCATGCCACGATGCATCCTATACATCATGAACACATCGTAGTTAGGCGTAAGGATGGTCCGATCGCCTTCAGTCAAGATCAGTGAGTTAAGCACATTGATGGTCTGCGCGTTACACGCCATGGTCACCTTGTCGCAATTACGCTGCAGCAGATCCAACGTAAGCGCGGTGGTGATGGCGTCGCGCATGGTCACCTGCTGCTTGAGCGCAGGGCGTGCGAAGAATGCGGTCTTGTGCCAATTGCCCCATTCGCCGATGATTAGATCGACATGCGCGAGCTTGGAATCCATAGCCACCTCCGGCTCATGAATAAGCGCCAGGCCGTCATTCATCAAGCGCCACTGATCACGCAGAATATCTTCAAGTTCGAGGCATCCCTCAATCACCGCATTCCAGCCGTCTTCATCGAACCGAGTGGGAGTGTCGGCATCGTTATCCACGTTCCAATTGTAGAAGTGCAGATCATAGCCGTCGATATTCGGCTGACGATATTCGGCAAGACCGCGGAAGAAATCCTGGGTCCGCTGCACGCGTTCGCGCGGCTTGTTGCCGTCGGGACCACTCGCAATAGCATACATTGGGGTCGGCGCGAACACATCGGTGGTGAAGCTCGGCATGGCGGATGCGAATCTGCGGTATTCATTGAGGTAGGTCCGCGGAGTCATGGTACCGCCGCCAGCCCACACTTCGTTGCCGATCCCCCAATATTTCACCCCGTAAGGTGCCTTATGGCCGTTAGCCTCACGTTCCTTGGCAAGATCAGTGGACTGCGCACGATTGCAGTACTCCATCCAATCCTTCATTTCGGCGACTGTGCCGGAAAGCATGTTGATATTGATCCACGGTTCAGCGCCGAGCATTTCACACAAACGCAGGAATTCGTCGGTGCCGAAGCTGTGATCGTCCAGCTCATAGGTGGCGAAATTCTCGTTGAAAGTGGTTTTACGTTCGCTTTGCGGGCCCACACCGTCACGCCAATGGTAGGTATCCGCATAGCATCCGCCCGGCCAGCGAATAACCGGCGGCTGCAATGCACGCAAAGCATCCAATGTGGCCTTGCGGTAGCCACACTCGTTTTCGATCGGGGAATCCTCTCCCACCCATAGACCTTCATCAATGCATTCGCCAAGGAATTCAATGAATTGGCCATGCAGTTTCGGATCGATACGACCAATCGTACTGTTCGGGTCAATGCAGACAACCATGGTTTGCTCCTTTTGCCGTAGTGCTCACATCTGCAACGTTCGTAATTCGTATGGTTCTTGTAGTTATTGTGCCGCACAATATATGCGAAATGGCCGAAGATTCCAGGAGAGATAATGAAAGAATCTCCGGCCAAGTTATTTCGAAAAGCGCCGACGCTACTTCACCTTTTTAATCATCAGAATGAAGATGCAGGCGAGCGCCACCATAACGATTGCCGTCGGGAACACCAGTCCGTACGAGCCGGTAGCCACCACAATGGCGGAGGTGACAATCGGGCCGACCATCTGACCGAGAGTAGCGGCAATGTTCAAAATGCCCAAATCCTTCCCGGCCTCTTCTTCATTCGGCAGAACGTCAACATTGAGCGCCTGATCGACGGATCAGTATGAAATCACAGGAAAACACATCAGCAAACAGCATCAAGAGCCGTCCAATCAACCAAAGAAAACGACTCTCCCCAGCGCAGCGACGCAAACAAATCACACAAGAAGCAGTAACCCTAATCACGCAATACGGGTCATACGGCTTCCCCATGCAAGCATTAGCCGATGCAGTTGGCATGACCCTGCCCGGGCTCAACCATTACGTCAAAAACCGAGAAGAATTACTCTCATTGGTCATCGAAACGTTCTACGACTCCGAAGAAGGCAATGCCCACACGACATTGGGCGCAGCCATCAGCCACTGCGACCAAACAGATTCAGCAACCAAAGAACGCCGACATCTGCCCGGCGCATTGCACGAAACCGTGCGTTTCAACGCCAAACGTCCCGAACTTGTCGCACTGTTCATGCGCCTCGCCATCGAAGCGTCCGATCCAGAACACCCAGCCCACGAGTTCTACCAGAACAGACACAGTTCGATTTTGATCGACATGACCAGCGTGGACTGGGAACTACCGGAAGAATACCGCGATCCAGAACGCCTGCATGACCTCATCGTCACCGCGTTCTTTGCCATGGACGGCGTGCAAATCCAGTCGTTAACCAATCCCAACGAATCCATGATGCAACTATGGGAACGCGCAGAACACATCCTATTCCCCTCCCCCACATGGGACGGCTACCGCTGAACAGAGCGCAAACAAGCAAAGACACCTCAAACGCAAAAAGGCGTTTGCCTGCGACGACCGGTAACCGATCACCATAGGCAAACGCCCCGCAACACAACACCGGCTTGCGAAGATGGCAGGAAGAGAAGGGAAAATCCACCACCCGGCATTCAACAAACCGTTGCCACAGCCAAGCTGACGCGTTACGTACACATCCGCGTCAGCCAGGCAACTCCCCGTCAGTCCAACACGAATGCGTTAAACAAAAACGGAGCAAGCGTCACCTTGATACCACGATCGACATTGCAAGGATCAGCAAATTCAAAACCCTCGGCATCGTCACAAATCCTTCGGATTCATCAATTTGCAATTGTTCGATTCCTTACGGAAAACCCCGGACCCGATCGAGAAGGGGAAAACGACGAATCCGGGGCAATCATTCAAGGAAGGATTACTTACTTGACCTTCTTGATGGCCATGATGAAGAAGCAGCCGATGATGGCCAAGGCGATGGCGGTCGGGAAGGCGAAGTTGTAGCCGAGGGACACCACGATGGTGGACATGATGACCGGGCCGCACATCTGACCAAGGGTGGTGCCCATGTTCAGAATGCCCAGATCCTTGCCAGCCTCTTCCTTGTTCGGCAGCACATCAACGAGCAGAGCCTGATCGACCGCGGAGTAGACAGCGTAGCCGAGGCCAGCGATGCCAGCGAACAGGTACATGCCCAGGGTGGACGGGATCAGCCACGGCATGGCGATACCGATAGCGAAGAGCACGGAAGCCACGACAACCGGAGCCTTACGACGGCCGATGAGATCGGAAACCGGGCCGGAGATGAAGGAGCCGACCAGAGACATGACCATCATGAGCATGGCAACGACGGACACGGTGACAGCGGATTCCTTGACGGACTGACCAATGTAGTTCTGGATGATGTAGAGCTGGTAGACGTTGATCATCTGGTAGCTCATGAGCATGCAGAAACGGCCGGCGAAAGCCTTGTAGAAGTCGTGGGCGCCAGCGAACTTCGGCGGACGGAAGGATACGAGGACGTCCTTGAAGGAGCCCTCTTCCCTCGGCAGGAAGTCAGCGGACTGTTCCTTCGGCAGGATGATCACGGCGACGATACCGCCGAGGAACATGAGCACGCCTGCGACAGCGAAGCCGGCAGTCAGGTTTTCGATGAAGAATGCGCCGATCATGGTGCCGATCGGAGTACCGATGGTGGAGCCTGCGCCATAGAAGGCGGACATGGTGCCGCGGATGCCAGACGGCACGCGGTCAGACAGCACGGCGACCAGCGGGGCAATCATGCAGTTGAGGCCGAACATGCAGGCGCAGTAGAAGATGGTGAGCAGCACCGCGTTGTGCGTGGTGCCGGTCAGGAACAGGGTGACGCCACCAAGCACCGCACCGAAAACGATCCACGGAGTACGACGACCGAACCTGGAGCGGGAACGATCGGAGAAGTTGCCGAACATCAGGTTGGCAACTAGGGATGCCACTGCGGTGAACGCATTGACGATGCCAACGAGAGCATCCGGATCGGCGCCTTCGATGGTCTTGTAATGCATCGGCAGAAGCACGGCGGAGACGATGCCGAGACCCGACATCCACAGCACGCCGAACAGCAGGAAGCCCGCACCGAAACGGATGGTGTTGACCTTGCTCAGTGGCTTGCCGGTTTCAGGAGACAGCTGCGGATCCTTGTCTGCAGCGGCGATGTTGGCGTTATAACGCACCAAACGCTCCTCTTTGCTTGCGATTGCTTCACTCATGAAACTCTCTCCTTCGATTCATGTTTCAGTAGTGTTTTCTGTGATATTCCTGTTTTCCGATAGGGCTTCTCTGCCCAGCCAGCTAACTACCATTTGGTAACTAGCCGGTTTTCATCATAGATGCCCTTTCGAAAGAACGCAAGTCAGACGCGAATTTTTCCGACGGCAGCGTTTTCAAATAGCAATCCACAACGATTCGCCCCATACGGCAACTTTAGTTTTTATTACTTAGTAACTGCTTAGTTAAAGCATATTACAATCTCTTGTATCTGTCATTTTCCGGCGTGTCCCAACGTTTCCAACACACTTCCTCTCCCCCTTCTTGTAACTTAGTAAGCACAAGAGAGGAGAACGCATGCGTCGCCGCACCGAAAGCAAAACCAAGAAACGAATGAGCGCAGAAGACCGCAAGAAAGCGATTCTCGAAACCACGGTCTCTTTCATCTCACAATTCGGATTCTGGGGATTTACCATTCGCGACGTGGCACAAGCTCAGAACATCACCGAAGCAGGCCTCCTTTACTACTTCAAATCCAAAGAACAACTCCTTGAAGCGACACTCAAATACGCCGATCGCACTAACCAAATCGCCATTGCAGAGCATCTTGGCGTCGAAGGCGTGACCGGCGAAGTCTTGCAAGACGGCATCGCATACCATTGCGATCTCGGACTCAAGGCCATCTCCACGGGAACCGTGGAAACCAACGCAGGCCGACCCGAAATGGTTCGCCTCTACACCCTGCTCGAAAGCGAGGCCCTAAGCAAAGACCATCCGGTGCACGAGTATTTCGAACAGCGCGAAATCAATCTGCTGAAGGAATACACGTTCGCAGCCAAACGAGATGGCGTCGCCGATCCGGAACGCACCGCACTGCAGGTGCTATCCGCCATGGAAGGCTTGCAATTGCGGTGGCTCAACGGATCTCACGATATCGATTTCGTTGGAGAATGGAAGGCCCTGATCGACCTTCTCATTCCCTAAACGTTCTCTTCTCGAGTTCTCTTATCGCAGATTTCAGTCGGCGATCACCGCAACATTCCAGCGGCCAATCGTCAACGGATCACCCTGCTTAACGGCTGCACCTTCCTTCAGCACGACTTCAGCATTTGCAACCTCATCAATACTGCCGTCGGTGGCGATGACGACCGGAGCGACCACTACTTCACCCTCAATCGGGCTTGCAACAGTAACTTCGTCGGCGGAATAGTTGAGCAGATACGTCACGTTCTCGCCGCGGGCATTCACACCCTGGCGAACCGCGACCTGTCCCGCGAGCGCGGTTCCAGCGCCCTCGACGCCGGCATGCTCCACGGCCTCTCGCATAACCGCACGAATGGAATCGGCGTCAAGCAGTGTGGCGACCCACTCGGCATCGCCCTTGCCGAATGCGTGACGGGTGACTGCGGCGTAATCCTTCCAAGCGTAGTGTCCATAGGATGCGAGCACCTCAGTATCGGCGTCAGCGTTCAACAGTTCGATCAGCGACTGAGCATCGGTGGACGCGGTTTCGGCGAGCGCACCTGCGAATTCCACGGAAACGTGGCCGTTTGGGCGGGTGAACTGGTTGTACGTCATGCCGAACACGTCGGTGAGGTTGTGCGGCGCGCGGTCGTGCCATACGGTCACCTCGTCGTCGGTCACGAAGGAGCGCATGGTGGAGACGAGGTGTCCGCCGTTTTCAACGAACGCACGCAGGCGATCCGTAGTTTCCTGAGATGCGCAGTAGAGCGCCGGGGTCACGATCATCTCGTATTTGGCGAGACGTTCGGCCGGAGCATCGGACGGCACGAAATCGCATTCCACGTTGAGCTCGAACAGCGCGTCGTAGACATTGCGCACCACGTCGTTGTATTTGAGGGTGCCGCCGAATGGGAAGCCGGCTTCGATGAGGAACCAGTCGAGCGCGGTCAGCGATTCGTTGCTGACCATGATGGCTACTTTGTTGTGCTTCTTCAGGTGGACGAGCCGCTCCCCCACTTCCGGTTTGGCGACTTCGCGACCGAATACGCCGGCTTCGCGGTACGTGGGGTTTGGTTCGAGGTCGTGGCTCAGCAGGCCCTTCCAATATGTTTCAAAGGAATTATGGATGGAGTGCCAGTGCCAGTATTCCACCATGTCGGCGCCGGAGGCGAGGTGGGAGTAGGCCTGCAGGCGCAGCTGGCCGGGGAATGGCACCCAGCCGTGCTGGCCTTGGGCCTCGGTTTCGAGCACCAGGTAGTTCTGGCCGTTCTTGGTGGAGCGGGTCATGTCGCCGCCGAAGGCGATCTCCTTGCCGGTCAGGTCGTCTTCGGTCGGGTGGTAGATGTCCACGCCGGTGATGTCCACTGCGGTCGCGGCCTTGAAGTGGTCGACGGCCGGCTGCACACCGAAGGAATAGCCACGCCATTCGAAATCGAAATTGTGGGTGATGAACTGGTCATCGTGGGCGTATTCGCGCACAATATCAGACTGCCACTGCAGGAAGGCACGCACCTGATCTCGACGGAATTTGTCAAATTCGCCGCCCAGGGACTCGTTGATGGTGGCGGTCACGTCCGGGAAGTCCTCCCAAGAGTCGATGCGGTTGGACCAGTAGTCGAGGCCGAAGTGGTGGTTCAGCTCATTCAGATCGCCATTGAACTTCTCATGCAGATACTTGACGAACAGACGCTGCATGTCGTTGGACACGGAATCGTAGTACTTGGTTTCATTATCGACTTGGTAGCCAATCACCGCCGGATGGCCGGCAACGTGGGAGATCAGCTTGCGGATCACGCGCTCACCGTAGAAACGGTAGGTGGCGTTGACGATGTCCATGATCTGGCGGGCGCCGTACTTGCCTTCGCCGTTCGGGGTGACCGCGAGCACGCTCGGATCGATCTTGACGAGCCAGCTCGGCACCGCGTAGGTTGGAGTGCCGACGATGACATCGATACCGACACGCTGTGCCGCGTCGAGAGCACGATCCACATAGGTGAAGTCGAACGCACCCGGCTGCGGTTCGCAGGTGCTCCATGTGGATTCGGCAATACGGATAACGTTCAGTCCCGCTTCCTTCATCATCTTCATGTCTTCATCGACACGGTCGATGCCTTTCATCATGAGATATTCGTCGTAATATGCGGCACCGAAAAGAATGTGATCTGCCTCGTAACGACCCATGGATCCTCCATCGTCTTCATTGACTTGTTACTGATTGCTACTGTTTCTGCGTCTAAGGCTGTTCTTCTGCGATATCCCTGGAATATATCCTTGGATGCATCCTCGGAACTCTCATATCTAACAACCATTAGATATAAGAAATATAAATCTTCTAGATTCACTTGTCAAGAACCGCAAAATTTCATGGCGTGTCTTACCTAACAACCATTAGATACAGCGTTTCCCCTTGACCAAAACCAACCAATCACCGCACGCCACACAAAATGCTATCCCAGCAGGCAAATCCATCCAGCCACTGGAGGAATCACCCCACCCAAAACCTTCCAAAAGTCCCGATTCTTCCAGCGAGTAGAAGAATCAGGACGCGAAAGGCTATAGAAACACAGCCCGCAAGAGAGTTGCACACGGCTTAGCGGTAGCTGTCCCAGACAGGTGAGGGGAAGATCATCTTTTCGAAGGCGAGCCATTCATCGTAGAAATCGATGGGCGGCTTACGCGTCCAACGCAGTTGAATGCCATCCATCGCTTCCAAGCTTTGACGCACAATCGCACGCATATTCTCCCAACCACCGATTTCAGGCGGCAATTTCCATGTGTACTGGGAATAGTGTTCCCACACGTATTTCGGACGATTCTCGAAATAGTCGTGCAACGGATGGCCCTCGCTGAAAGATTCGGTTTCCAGCACCATGTATAGCTGCAGCAAGCTACGTCGACTCTCATTGTAACGTACCAAAAAACGCAGGTATGCGGGAAACAACATGCCTTCCGGATCGCTGCCCGGCAATCCGGATTTTGCAAAATCAGCCGGAGTGCCTTCCTGATCATAATTGTCGGTGACTAGCAGCGACAACAACCGTTCCTTATTGCCGATGTAATGCAGCAGTCCAGGCTGGCTCATGCCGATCGCATCAGCAATGTCTTTCAATGACGTTCCGTAATACCCCTTTTCCCCGATAAGACGGCTCGCCGCAGCGATGATTTCCTTCTTACGTTCCTCAGGTGATTTACGAACACGTTTCTTCCCCTCATTACCCATAAGGAACAGTGTACTATCTACCGTTCATTAGACAGGCAAAATCGTATCGGACCGTTGCATTTCCACTCGCCACACAAAAACGAGCCGATCTTCAACAGACCAGCTCGAAATTACATTCAAAACCACTTCGAGATCACATTCAGCCAGCCTCGACCAACCAAAAATATTCGAAAAGCAGTTTTACTTCTGGAACACGTCAGGGTGTTTCGGATCACCCGGTTCGTCGGCGAGGACACCCTCGAGCCCGAGGAACTCCTGCCAGAATTCCAGCGAATTGCCGTACGGAGCTGCCTGATGGCCGCGCGCCTGCAGGTTCGCCTTCGCCTCGAACACATCCTCCTCGCGGATGCCATCGAAATACGATTCGAGACGCTCACGGTTCGTCGGATCATAGAACAGCGATCCGATGATTTCCGTCAGTCGTTCCGCACGCGCTACCGGCAGCGAATCCCAGTGACGGAATTCAATGAAGTTCTTCAGACGGACATCGTTAAAATGCGTGGAAATCACATGATTGATTTCGTATGCGTTGAGTTCTCGATCGGGATACACGTCGTTCGCATTCTCATAGAACGCAGGATGATGCAGATCAGTTCCGGGAGTTTCTAACGCTTCCGGAGTGTGCGTCAGATCAGCGAACATCATCGGCGTGCTCAACACGTCGACCGCATAATCTTCCCAACCGAAGCGAGGATCAAACAATCCCGGAATAACGTTCGTGCGCTGCAAATCCAAATAATCCCACATGCGTTGGCGCAGCAGCGGATACGGATTCTCCTGTCCCTCGAAATACGGGGTGTTACGGAAGAACCATGCGAGAATCGGGCCGACCACCGTACCCAAACGCAGTTTGGAAACCGCGTCCTGTTCGGAAACATAGTCGATGCTGACCTGCGTCGAAGCGGAGCAACGCATCATGCACGGACCGAACTGGCCGACGCGCCCCAAATACGCGGTCATCGCCTTGTAACGGTCCTTCGGATTGACGGGAATGTCGGCATAGCCGGACTTCGGCTGATACCCGTAATTAACCAAGCGGAAGCCGAGATCGTCAAGCACGGGATCGACTTCGCGGCGGAACGCACCGTAAATCGTGCACAGATCTTCCGGCTTGTGCAGTATACCCAGCGAGCATTCCAGCTGACCGCCCGGCTCAAGTGACACGGAAATACCTTCGCGGCCAAGACCAACAAGCCTGCCGTTCTCCCAGTATTCCTTGCTTTCGTCGTAATATGGGCGAATGCGGTTCAGCAACGCCTCGGTACCGTTCTCCTCGTAATAGTTCACGGCGGTATCATCGCTGTTATGCACCGGCAGATGCTCGATTTCCACACCGAAACCACCGGTTCCACGCTCTTGGCAGCCTGATTCGAAGAATTTGACCAGACTTTCCACATGCTTCGGATTCGGCTCGGTAAGCAGGTGCGCATAAGAAATTCGTGGCGTTGTCATGTGGCAATCCTATCGAAACTCGTTGATGAGCACGGCGTGATTGCTATACGAAAAACTGATAGCCAACTCTTGCGTATATCGAATCGAATACACATTTTCGGTTAAAACAGACATGCTCTGCAAAGCCGACCAATAATAATTAACAGCTATTAATAAGGTCAGAAGCAATTACCACTATTTGAAAAATTGTTTGTATAAATCAAATAAAAGTACCGACGCTGAAGATGTTGTCAGCGTCGGTATTTTAGTCAATTCCAGTCAGTGCTTATTGATTTATTCGCCTATGATCAGGCGGCTTTTTCGCTTTGCACCGTCTCACCCTGTTACGCAGCCTTGTGAGCCTTCTTGGCGGCTGCGATCATCAGTTTGATGCGGTTGAGCTGGTTCGCTTCGGATGCGCCCGGATCATAGTCGATGGATACGATGTTGGCTTCCGGATGCAGGCGGCGAATCTTGCCGAACATGCCTCGACCGGTCACGTGGTTCGGCAGGCAGGCGAACGGCTGCGCACAAATCACGTTCGGGCAGCCGGATTCGATGAGCTCAAGGATTTCCGCAGTTAGCAGCCAGCCTTCACCAGCCTGCACACCCACGGAAGTGACCTCGTCGGCCTTCTTCACGAGTTCCGGCATCGGCAAGTCCTGGGAGAACTTGCCGTGTGCCAAATCGATCGCCTTGCGTACAGGAGCGTTATACAAGTCAAGCGCCTTGCGCATCAGCGCGTAGCCAAGCTTGTTGCCGCCCATGCCGAGGTAATGCTCGTTCCAGTCGGAAATGTACGGGCGGGTGGTCATGAATTCCATGATGCCCGGCACCACAGCCTCGCAATTCTGCGATTCGATCACGTCGACCACATGGTTGTTGGCGTCCGGCTGGTACTTGACGAGAATCTCGCCCACCACGCCGACGCGCACCTTGCGCGGTTCGTCCTTCAACGGCAGTGCGTCGAATGATTTGACGATTTCTTTGACGAGCGTCGAATATGGCAGGTATCCCTTGCCAATGAACTTACTTGCCGTCTTCGAGCGACCGTGGTTCTCGAGCGTTTCACGCACGATGGTGTTCCATGTCTTATACAGCTGATTCGCACTGCCCGGCGTCACCTCGTACGGGCGCACGCGGTACAGGCATTTCATCAGCAGGTCGCCGATGATGAGCGCCTTGATGACGCGATGAAGCAATGCCGGCGTCGCTTTGAAGCCTGGATTGTCTTCAATGCCCTGCGTGGAAATGGCGATCACTGGAATTTGCGGATATCCGGCATCGATCAGCGCCTTGCGAATCAGACCGAAATAGTTTGTGGCTCGGCACATGCCGCCGGTCTGCGTGATAGCGAGCGCGGTGTGCTCCGGATCGTATTTGCCATCCAGAATCGCATCCACGAGCTGGCCGATAACCATGATGGCCGGGTAGCAGGCGTCGTTGTTGACGTATTTGAGGCCGGTTTCCACGTTTTCGCGGCTGGCGTGTTCGAGAATGTCGAACTTGTAGCCGCCGGAGCGGATCACGGATTCCACTAGGGAGAAGTGAATCGGGCTCATCTGCGGAGCCACGATGGTGTAGTCCTTCATGTCTTTGCCGAATGGCACGCGGTTGGCGTATTTCGACATGGTGGCGGAATTGTGTGCGGACTTCTTCGCTTCGCCGACGCCGTTTTCCGCGGCACGCTTGGATGCGGCTTTAACGGCTTCGGTGAGTTTCGGATTGGCTTTCATCACGGTGTCAAGCATGACTTGACGGCCCGGAGTCGGCGCTTCGGTTCCGGTTTTGCGGAATTCGCCCTGCTTGTTGGACACGCTGTCTCGCTTGTCGGGCATGGCTGTGCCAATTTCACGCTGTTTGTTGCGTTCACGCTCTTCGACGGCTGCCTTGAGTGAACGAAGGCGGATTTTCGCTGCGCCTAGGTTGGAGACTTCGTCGATTTTCAGCATGGTGTACACGTCGGCCTTGTCGGCGAGGATTTCGCCTACCTGGTCGGTGGTGATGGCGTCAAGACCGCAGCCGAAGGAGTTGAGTTGTACGAGTTCAAGCCCTGGGTAGGAGGCCACGAAGTTGGCTGCCGAGTATAGGCGTGCATGGTAGGCCCACTGGTTGGTGACGCGCAATGGCATTTTGGTGACCTTGCGGTCTTCCACATGGCGGAAGCCGTCTGCATTCTTCTTACGTGGATCGTCTTCATCGGCGGCGAGGAATTCGCTCAGGTTGAGCTTCTCCCCCGGCTGCAGTTCGCAGATCGAATCTTCAGACAATACCACCATACCGAGCGAGCATATGGTTTCCGGAATGCCATGGTTGACTTCCGGATCGATATGGTACGGGCGGCCTGCAAGCACGATGCCTCGGCAGTCGTGTTCCTTCATGTAGGCGAGTGCCTTGAGGCCTTCCATTTGCACGTCGTGTTTGAAGACTTCGTTTTCGGCATATGCCGCTTTGACTGCGGTTTCGGCTTCTTCACGGGTCACGTTGGCCCAAGCGAATTCTTCGACGATACGGTCGACCATGAGTTCATGGTTGGCCATGTTGAAGTATGGGCGCATGTAGCGGATGCCTTCTGCGCGCAGTTCGGGCATGTTCGCGCCGATGACCACGGGATAGTTGGCTACCACCGGGCAGTTGTAGTGGTTGTCGGTGTTGGGTACCAGGTTCTCTTCGTAGCTGACGCACGGGTAGAAGATGTTTTTCACACCCTTGTTCAGCAGCCATTTGATGTGTCCGTGCACGAGTTTGGCCGGATAGCAAATGTTTTCGGATGCGATGGATTCAATGCCCGTTTCGAACAGTTCGTGCGAGCTTCGTCCGGAAATCATCACTTTGAAGCCGAGCGAGGTGAGCAGTGTGAACCAGAACGGATAGTTCTCGTACATGTTGAGTACGCGCGGAATGCCGATTTCACCGCGGGTTGCGTTTTTGTCGGTGAGTCTGCGGTAGGCGAAGCAACGCTTGTACTTGTAATCGTAGAGGTTCGGGCGATCGGAACGCTTCTTTTTCGCGTCTCCGCCTCGTTCGCAGCGGTTGCCGGTCACGTAACGGGATCCGTCTTGGAAGGTGGTGATGGTGAGCTTGCAATGGTTTTGGCACAGCTTGCACACGTCTCGTTCGGAGGTCATCGACAGGTTGTCGAGTTCTTCGCCGCTCAAAATGTTCGATGCGGTATGACGTACGTCTGCGATCACCGCTTCTTTGGTGTCGGTGGTATCGACGTCTTCGTCTTCCGCTTCGTCGGCATAGTGCATGCGTGCGGTCAGTGCGGCACCGTATGCGCCCATGAGTCCTGCGATGTTCGGTCGGGTCACTTCACGTTCTGTGAGCAGTTCGAATGCGCGGAGCACAGCGTCGTTGAGGAACGTGCCGCCCTGCACTACCACGGTGTCGCCAAGTTCGCCGGAATCACGCAGTTTGATCACCTTGTAGAGGGCATTGCGCACCACGGAATAGCACAGGCCTGCGGCGATGTCTTCGATGGACGCGCCTTCCTTTTGCGCCTGCTTCACGGACGAGTTCATGAACACGGTGCACCGGGAGCCCAAATCGACCGGATGGGTGGAGTTAAGCGCCGCTTGGGTGAATTCCTGAATGGTCAGGCCCATGGAAATGGCGAACGTTTGCAGGAACGAACCGCAGCCGGACGAGCATGCTTCGTTCACTGCGATGGAGTCGATCACACCATCGTTGATGGCGAGATATTTCATGTCTTGCCCGCCGATATCGATGACGGCGGTGACTCCCGGGCTTACCATTTCGGCACCGCGATAGTGAGCCATGGTTTCCACTACACCTTCGTCAAGGTGCAGGCCGGTGGTGATGAGGCCTTCGCCGTAGCCGGTCGCACAGGATCGTGCGATCCATGCGCCTTCGGGTAGTTCGGCTTGGATTTTTTTAACGATCTGCACGGCTGCCGTCAACGGACTGCCTTCGTTGGTCGCATAAGAGGACCATACGATTTCTCGATCGTCGTTCACCAATGTCACTTTGATGGTGGTGGAACCGGCGTCGATGCCCAGAAAGTGCGGTCCTTGGGCTCCTTCGAGCGTGCCTTGATGGATATGCTCGCGATGATGTCGTTCGTTGAATGCGGTGCGATCCGCTTCGGTAGCGAACAGCGGAGGCATGGTCGGAGTGTTGGACGGCAGGTTTTCCAGTTCGTCCAGTCGCGCCAGCAGGTCGGCGCAGGTTCGTGCTTCGTAATGCTTAGTCAAGGTCGTCACCATCCTGATCGGCCTGCAATGCGGCACCGTATGCCACATACAGGTGAGCATCGGTAGGAACAATGAATTCGTCCACTTTGCCGTCGAGCGCCCGCTTGAACGCGGCTCGCAGCTCGGACATGAAGAACAACGGACCCCCCAGGAAGATCACGGTTCCGTGAATCGGGCGTCCGGAGGCAAGGCCTGCAATGGTTTGCGTGGCCACTGCGGTGAAGATCGATGCGGCCAGATCCGGTTTGGCCGCACCATCGTTGATAAGCGGCTGCAAATCGGTTTTGGCGAACACGCCGCAACGTGATGCGATCGGATACAGGGTTTCGTATTGCGCGGCCATTTCGTTCAGACCAGCGGCGTCGGTGTCGAGCAGTGTTGCCATCTGGTCGATGAATGCGCCGGTACCGCCTGCGCAGGAACCGTTCATGCGCTGTTCCGGAGTCGGCTTGAGATAGGTGATTTTTGCGTCTTCACCACCAAGCTCGATGATCACATCAGCCTGCGGATATTCCTTGTCAATGGCTTCGGTTTCGGCGATGACCTCCTGAACGAAGGGCACGTCGAGGCTGTCTGCAAGAGCAAGACCGCCTGAACCGGTAATGGCCAGACGAATCGGCTCGTCGCCTCGGCCAAGCTTTTCCAATTCTTTGTGGATGTCGGCCAGTAGTCCGGCCACGGTGGCGCGCACATTTGCGTGGTGACGCCGATAATCGGAGAACAGCGCGTCCGCGAGCGCGTCGGACTGATCGAGCACCACCGCCTTCACAGTAGTGGAACCGATATCAAGACCTACACGCAACGGCTTTGTGCCGTGCGTTTCGGTCACGGCTTCTGCTGCTTCAACCATGTATCAACCTCTATCGTTCTATCCGCCGGGCTGCATTCCATGGCAGGCATGGAAGCCCCTACCCCGGTTATCCAATCATGTAATCGTAGTCTGTGCCCACGCCTAAGCGCTTCGTGAGTGCTCGCAATCAGCATAAAAGGCACGAAACAGCGCATAAACTAGACAACCAATCCAGTAAATGTACCTAATTATGCATCCGGACACTCAACGAACGTCGAAATCGCAAAACCACCCAAACATTTCCACGTCAGGATGCGCCGCCTTCCCCAGCAGAACGGTCTTTGCCATATATTTCGGGAATGAATCGTGTTTGATCATGTAATTTCGGCCAAATCACCACTCGCCCGTTTTCCAGTGATTTCGGCACGTCGATGATGCGTTGGTTGCTGCTTCCGCGGAATTGCAGCAGGGAATCATGTAATTCTTTGATATAACGGCCGTCCACTAGAATGTCGATCAGTTCGAGCAACTCGCGCTTGTCGGGGCTTTCGCCTTCGCGCATGAGCTCTTCCCACGTGTAGCCAGTCCAGCACCAAATATCTTTGGTATTACCGAACCGTTCGCGGATTTTTCGCGCGAGAGGCAACAGCACACCCGTGTTGAGCAATGGTTCGCCTCCGAGGAAGGTGATGCCTTGCACATACGATTGGCTTAAGTCATCCATGATTTGCGCTTCGAGCTTGTCGTTGTATTCGTGGCCGGCTTGGAAATCCCAGATTGATGTGTTGTAGCATTCCTCGCAATGGAACGGGCAGCCGGACACGTACAGCGAGCATCGGATGCCTTCTCCGTCGGTCATGAGGAACCGTTTGTAGTCGGCGATCATATTGCGGCTCATGCGATTGGTCCATTGCCCTGCTTTGGGATTGTTGGAACGAGTTGTGGGGATGAAAGGCCCGCGATTGGTTTCGTCCGCCGCAAAGTCACGACGTTGAATTGCTGGATTCGCGCTGCTGATCATACGTTGTCCCTTCACGTTTTGCCGTTGCGTCGCGTTTTTGCGATTGCTGCTTGCCTCATGATTGTCACAGAATGAAAGAGGGTGGAAATCCACCCTCTTTCATATTTCGTTTATGTTTGCTGCCAACGCGGCCCTTACTTGGCTTCCTCGAACCATTCACGTTCGGAACCGTCGCTCAAGGTGACATGACCGGTTTCGCCGCTCATATGCTTGACGCGGTGCGCGATCTCCTCGTGACGTCCGTGCACCATCGGGCGCTGCACCGGGTTGCCCAAGTAGCCGCAGGTGCGCTTGGTCACGTTGCAGTGGTCCGGATCGGAGTTGCCGCACTCCGGGCACTTGAAGCCTTCTTCAGTGGGCTCGAAGTCGCCCTGGAATCCGCAATCGTAGCAGCGGTCGATCGGCGTGTTCGTGCCCAGGTAGCCGATGCCGATGTTGTAGGCGTAATCCCACACCGCTTCGAGTGCCTTGGGGTTAGACTGCAGGCACGGGAACTCGCAGTAGTTGATGAAGCCGCCGGACGCGTAGTACGGGAAGTCCTTCTCGTAGTTGAGCTTTTCCATTGGGGTTGGCTGCAGCCAGACCGGGTAGTGGAAGGAGTTGGTGTAGAAGTCGTGGTCGGTCACGCCTTCCACGTCGCCGAACTTCTCGCGATCCATACGGTTGAAGCGATCGGTAAGGGATTCGGCCGGCGTGGAGTACACGGAATAGTGGTAGCCTTCCGCATCGCTCCATTCCTTGCACAGCTCGTTCATGCGCTTGACGATGGACAGTGCAAATTCCTTGCCTTGCGGATCCCAGCCGTGGTCGCGCATCCAGTTCTTGCCGTAGAACACGCTGGTCGCCTCATACAGGCCAATGTAGCCCAGGGAAACGGTGGCACGTTCGTTGCGGAACAGCTGGTCGACGCTGTCGTTGGCGCCGAGACGACCGAAGGCTCCGAAACGGAACAGGGTCGGAGCATTGACCGGCGCGGCCTGCTTGCAACGCATGATACGGAATTGCAATGCCTGATGAGCCACGGCCATACGCTCGTCGAAGATCTTCCAGAAGCGATCCTTGTCGCCGTGGGATTCCAGTGCGATACGCGGAACGTTCACGGTAACGACGCCAAGGTTCATGCGTCCGTCTTCCACATCCTTGCCGGTCGCCGGATCAATCCAACCCTGCAAGAAGGAACGGCAGCCCATCGGGGCTTTGAAGGAGCCGGTGATCTTCACGATGTTCTCGTAGAAGATCACGTCCGGATACATGCGCTTGGTGGCGCATTCAAGGGCGAGCTGCTTCAGATCGTAGTTCGGATCGCCCGGATCGGCGTTCACACCATGCTTGATGGTGAACACGAGCTTCGGGAAAATGGCGGTGTGGTGTTCGGAACCGAGGCCGCGGATACGGTTCAGGAAGATGGCACGCTGAATCTCGCGGGCGAACCAGTCGGTACCCAAACCGAAGCCAACGGTCACGAACGGGGTCTGGCCGTTCGACACACGATTGGAGTTGATCTGGTATTCCATGGTCTGCATGGCGTCGTAGATGGCCTTGCGGGTCTGGATTTTCGCCCACACCTCACGCAGCTGCTGCAAACGGCTGGCATCCTTATTGAACGGCTCGTCCATCGGCAGGGCCGGACGGTCCTTTTCGAAATGCAGACGCTTCGGTTCGACATCCTTGGCCAAGCGCACCTGACGTTCGGCGATTTCGATCGGCAGGTCGTCAGGCATGATCTCATGGGCCTGCTCAAGGAATTTATCGTAATCTTTCCTGGCATATTCAACGAAGTGCTCGTCGGCACGGTTGGCGGTCTGGCCGCCGTATTGGCTGGAAGCCACGTCCTTCATGATCTGGGTAATCTGCGTGGCGGCGATGGAAATACTGTTCGGCGATCCCATCGGCGCGTTGCCGAGGGTGAAACCGTTGGCGAGCATATCCCAATAGTTCGGCAGAGAGCAGTTGGACTGCGCGGTGAACGGCGAGTAATCGGCGTCGTGGAAGTGGATGTCACCCTTCATATGGGCGTTGGAGACCGCATCCGGCAGCATGGAGAAGGCGGACGCCTTGGACACCGCGCCCGCCAGCAGATCGCGCTGGGTGGAGTAGACGTTGGAATCCTTGTTGGCGTTCTCGCGCACCAGAGCCTCGTCACGGTTCACCAGACGCTTGACGGCTTCGTTGATGTCGGTGGCCTTGGCACGTTCGATGTCTTTGTTCAGACGGTAGTTGGTGTACGTGCGCGCCACATCATACAGGTGATCTTCGATCAGGCCGTGTTCAACGAGATTCTGGATGTCTTCGATCTTGGCGGGACCGTTGTAACGGTCCTTGATTTCGGCTTCGACCTGATTGGCGATGTCACGGATCAGCTGCTCCTCCTGCGGCCCAATCTTCTTATCAAGGTCAGCGAAGGCTGACTTCACCGCGCTGATGATGTTGATCGGATCGAAGTCGACCACACGACCGTCGCGCTTCTCGACGAGCACCTTACCGGTTCCCGTTTTAACGGTTGCGGAGACGGCATTCAGAGCCTGCGTTTCCATTCATCATCCTTTCCGGGTCGGACCCCATCCGACCAGGTTTTCATGCTTTGTTTCGCATGCCATACGTTTTCTACGTCCATAGACTCTACGCCATAGCCAGCACTAAATGTAGTAGCGGCACGCCGACAGTAAGACTATATATTCCATTTTTGGCTTGATTCCGCCATTCCTTAACCCGTGTGACAAAGGTAACGATTTTGCCACGGAGTGTCGCCCGAGTGTCGATTTGACGCAGGCACCGAAGAGGGACTATACAAGGCGGGGTACCCTCACACGATTCGAACATGTGTTTCATTTGTCCGCAAGATGATGGAATCTTGAACTATGACTTGGAACCAGGATTATACACCCCCGGCAGCGCAGCCGAACAGCAAACCGCTGCCGCGACTGGCCGGCGAAACCACCGCTGACAACCCCTGGCCGGTAAGTCTGCTCAGCGAGAAATTCCATATGGCCGTTGAACGGTGGCCATCGGTTTGGGTGGCTGGGCAGATCACACAGATCAATACCAGACGTCAGGGCAGTGCCTACATCACGTTGCGCGATGATTATCAGGACATTGCGTTGGAGGTCAACGGTTTCGGACAGTTCGCCGCAGCCGCCACGCCTTTTGTGCAGGGCGATCGTGTCATCATCCACGGCAAACCGAATCTGTGGATGAAACGCACCTCCCTGTCTTTACGCGGTGACGCCATCATCGCCGCAGGCGCGGGCGGCAGCCTGAAAGCCATGATCGACGAATTACGCAAGAAGCTTAAAGGCGAAGGATTGTTCGACGCCGACCGCAAGCAGCCACTACCAGAGTTTCCGCATTGCATCGGCCTGATTTGCGCCCCGCAGGCTCGTGCCGAAGGCGATGTCATTACCAATGTGAGATTGCGTTGGCCTGTTGTTGACTTCAAAGTAACGCATGTGCATGTGCAGGGTGAGCAGTGTCCTTCCGATGTGACCAAAGCGATCGCGCAGATGGACGCCGATCCCGACGTCGATGTAATCATCGTGGCCCGTGGCGGCGGTGCTTTCGAGGATCTGATCGGATTTTCCGACGAAGGCGTGGTACGTGCCGCGGCAGCCGCTCATACGCCGTTGATTTCCGCGATCGGCCATGAAGATGATTGGACATTGCTTGATTTGGTCGCCGACTTGCGCGCATCCACTCCAACGGATGCGGCAAAGAAAGTCGTGCCAGACGTTCGCGAGCAGATGCAACTCATCAATGTGAACATCGAACGCATGCGCATGCGCATCGACGCCACCGTCAACAATGAAACAAGACTGATCGAAGGCTATGCGAACCGTCCAAGCCTCACGCAGCCGCTCACCATGCTGGAACCGCATCAACGTCTCATCGACGACGCAAGAACCCGCATGAGAATCGGCCTGACACGTATTCTTGACGATGCAAGTCTCACCATCGAAAAAGCACACGCCTCACTGACTGCGCTCAGCCCGCAATCCACCCTCAACCGAGGCTATGCCGTGGTGCAGGGAGCGGACGGTCATGTAATCGACGATGCGAACGCCGTGAACACCGGCGACCAGCTCACCATGACATTGAAGCACGGCGTGATCGTGTCCGAAGTCACCACCGTAACGAAGGAGTAGCAATGACCAACGAAACCACCCCCGCATCCAGCCTGACCGACAAGGAACGCGAAGCCATCGCACAAATGCCTTATGAAGAGGCTCGAGATCAGCTCATTCAGGCCGTGCAGGCACTTGAAGCCGGCGGACTCAACCTTGACCAGTCCATGCGCCAGTGGGAGCTTGGCGAAGCCCTCGCCAAGCGCGCCCAAAGCCTGCTCGGCGAAGTGCGTGCCAAACTTGACGCAGCCCAGGCGGAACAGGCCACTGCGGCCAATACCGCTGGAACGCAAGATAATCTGGCCTGAAAATACCGCCAATACATCGTTTTCCATGACCGTGCGCCACACGTTATTACAAGGCGTTACGTGGCGTACAGCCATGCAGAAATTTCGGATTTCTTCATTTCGGCACCACACTCGTCCGGAATGTGTGTAGAATGAAGATTCGTTGCCTCAGTAGCTCAGTGGATAGAGCACTTCTCTCCTAAAGAAGGTGTCGTAGGTTCGATTCCTATCTGGGGCACTTTATTTTATGCGGATACGCAGCCGATACGTAGTTGTGCCAACACTTTTCTCACACGTCGAATTGCACGGTTGTCAGCAACGCCTTGTGATCACTTCCATCGATTTTCAACGATTTGACCCGACCGGCCAACATGCCGGAATCCAATACGATATGGTCAATGCCCGCGAATGTTGGCACATAATCGATATTCGCAGGCCACGTGAACACCAATCCTCCAGCCGCCTGCTTGGCCGCATCCGTAAACCGTGTTCCCAAGAAATTGCGGAACGGCGTATGATCGTCGGTCGCATTGAAATCACCCATGAACACGTACCTGCGAGACGTATCGTATCGAAGCCGTCCAAGCTCATCCAACGAACGCTTCCACTGTTGCCAATACCCATCGGTCGGAGACGTGGTATGCACTGAAACGAAACGGATCTGCGTCTGACCATCATTGAACGCAACCGTGGCCCCCGGCATGAACGACGCGCTCGAATCAACATCATCATCAGCCGGATCACCAAGCGGGCTTGCCGACCACAAACCATTGCCATACACGCCGTCTGAACTTGCCACCTGCGCATACGGCAGCAAATCGCCAATACCAGCCTTGTTCAACTCATCCACGAAAGCATCGGTCGTTTCCTGCAATGCCAACACTTCCACGCGCTCGCTACGCACCACATCAACGATTTCCTGAGCGTCGGCACGCCCTTTAAATACGTTGCACGTCATCAAACGGGCGTAACCATCCTGCGTATTGGCGGACGCTCCCGAAACCGCCGCAATCGCAGCACGCGGAAGCTTCGTCTCATTGTAGAAAAACGGATACTGCCACCATACTTGCAAAGCGATCGCTGCAATCGCAAGCAATACCGACATTGTTCGTTTCGAAACAATACCGCAAACCAACGCGATTACTGCAAGAACCGCAAACCAAGGTACCAACGAAACGATAATGGGAACATACGGCCACGCTTGAATCTCAGCAGGCAGTATGTGCGAAACCGTGCCCAGCAAAGCCGCGATCGACAGAATACCAGCCAGAAAACCGCATATGACATTACGCACGCGATGCGACTTAGCTTTCTTCAACGTGCGAATAGGCTTAACAGCCTTCGCCTGCGCTATACGCGGTTTCACTGGCGCACCCGACCGTGCCATACTTCCTCCAATATGGGCATTGCGTTCAAACAGTCGTCAAGGCCAAGCCCATGGACGAACGCCATCGATAATAATGCGTTTTACGGTAGCACCGTGCCCATGAGCGCTCTCTCGTAACAGCATCTCCAAAACCGACGGCATTGTTCTGTTGGTGGTTTTCGCTGCCTGAGCGCCGCAATCAGTAATTGCCGGATTCGCCTTCGCACATAATTGGACTTGCACGAATCGAATAATGAAAAATCCCGAGGAGCGGCGCTCAACTCGGGATTCAAAAAAATTTAAGTGCGGCGACGTGCTACTCTCCCACACCCTCTCGAGTGCAGTACCATCGCCGTGCTAGGCCTTAGCTTCCGGGTTCGGAATGGGACCGGGCGTCTCACCTAGGCTCTGATCACCGCAAGATGAAATAATACGCACACATGCCTCAATCACCAAATCACGGCGTGTCGCAGATTGCAATCGTCTATCGCAGCCGCACGGCATGGCGCACGGGTCCCTCCGGCGTACGCTTGCGCCGATACGCCATCCCACTTGCGTCGCGGATGTCGGATCGGTGGTGGCGGCACGCGTGCAGTCGGCGCCGTTGGCCGCACAGGAGGTGAATTTGGGTGTTCCCCGATCGTCGACCGGATCGCCGCAACCGGCTTTGACCAAAGAGGCGACTTGCACACTGGAGGTGACGGGCTTGACGAACGATCCGCCGATACCGGTTCCCGCGGTGGCCGAAAAATGCATTCTTTTACTCAATATATGGAGACATCATCCACGCGCAGTTTTATAGATTCCCACCAGTCACATACCGACGCGCCGTTATCAAAATTTGCGGCTCTTGCGACTACTGTTGCCCCAATAACCGATATGAAAGCACGAAAGAAGGCCAGCAATGACGATCGCCTCCTGCGGTTCCGTTTCCGCACTCACATTGGGTCTGCCGAACTCCTCTGCGGTTCCCGCAGAAAAGGCAACGTTGCCGAAAGGCCTGTTCGTGGCGAGAATACCGGTTTCAGCCAAAACAAAACAACGATTGGCGAACGACATCGAGACGATCACCATGTTATCTCTGCTGCGGCCAAGCAATACACGGCTTGCCGTCGGAACACGCATTCCGGAAGTACTGGCAATCGGATTGCGCCTGCATGCCAAGAACGCTGCCATACCGACGGATATCGTCGAGCTGATTGCCATGCAACGCAAGTCGGGAATCGTATTCGTATGTGTGCGCGACGCCGACTTCGAAGGTACGAAGCGGCAGGAGTGCGCGTTCGCCGTGCGACGCGCGCTGCCGGGACGCGCCGGCCACACACCCACATTCAAAGTGTTCGTCTCAGATTGGAAACCGGCCGGCGAAGCGATGCTGGACATCGGCGACCCTGCGGTCGATTCCATCGACGCGCTGTGGGAGTCGTTATGCTCGCAGGTGATGCTCGGCAGCGCCTCTCCCACGGCACTGGACGCGCGCATGACACGGCGTATGCAGGCCGCACAGCTTACCGAGCAGATCGATAAGCTCACGCGCGATCACCAACGGGCAAAGAATCCCGAACAGCGCAACGAAATCTTCACCAAGCTGCACAAGGCGAAGAACCAGTTGGAGGAACTGAGGAAGCTGGAAGCCTAGGAACCGCTAGAAGCCAAGGCGCGTGCGGCCAAACTGGTCGAGCCAGCGCAGAATAGCCCCTTCCCGCAACGCCCATGGGCAGATTTCCACTTCCTTGACGTCAAGCGCCTTCATGATCTCGTCGATCACCAAGCCGCCACCGACGATCTGATACGTGCGCTCCGGCGTAACGCCCGGCAATGCGGTACGCTGGTCCGGCGAGATGGCCGCAAGACGGGGAAGCCAATCCTCAAGCTGGTCAATCGTCATGATCGAAGTGTCCACGCGGCCGGGCTGACGCACCACGGCACCGGCGAGACGAGCCAGGGAACGAATGGTCTTCGATGTGCCGACGGCATGCATCGGGTGCTTCGATTTCGGGAACGCCTCGACCATCGGCTCAAGAATCTTACGGATGTTTCTGCGCGCGTCTTCCAAATCCCTATCATTCGCAATACCGTTTTCCGGTAGGAATTCACGGGTCACACGACCGGCACCTGCCGGCACGGACAGCGCCACTGTGGGATCCTCATCCGAACCCATGGCCACCTCGAGAGAGCCACCACCGATATCGATGACCAGCAGCCGACCGGCATCCCAACCATACCAGCGGCGAGCTGCAAGGAAGGTGAGTCTGGCCTCATCCACACCGGACAGCACCGTGACCGGCTGGCCGACGACGTTTTCGATTCGTTTGAGGATCCTGCTGCCATTCGGAGCCTCACGCAATGCGGATGTGGCCAGCACGAGCAGTTGGGTAATCTCATATTCTTTGACCAGCCCCATAGCCTTTTCCACAGCTGCGACCACAGCTTCGACTCCGGCTTTTTTGATTGTGCCATCGGCCTTGAGATATTGCATCAATCGAACAGTGCTTTTCGTACTGGCCTCAGGTTCCGGACGGGCGCCAGGCGCCGCATCGACGATGAGCATGTGAACGGTATTGGATCCAATGTCAAGCACGCCAAGACGAGTGACATGCGAATGTAAACTAACCATGCTTTCAAGCATAGTGACATCGCACTCCCCCTTTCACCTGACATTACATTGACAACCTTTGCAAATATTCGAGTGGCCATCCTATTCACCCAGGATGGCCACGCAACATTCACAGTGCCGACAACGATTGCAAAGCGCTCACAAACATCATCCGTGCAGTTCGGCTACGAAATCGCCGATTCGCCTCAGACCCTCACGAAGCGCCTCACGGGAGGCCGCATACGAAAGCCGCACATGGGTATCGGCAGTGGCCTCGCCGAAATCACGGCCCGGCGTCAACGCCACGTGCGCTTCCTTTAACGCACGTTCGCAGAACGTCCACGCGTCGAGACCGGTGCCGGAAATGTTGAAATACGCATAGAACGCGCCATTCGGCTCAACCTCCAACGGCAGTCCAATTTCAGCCAGACCGTCTACCACAATACGGCGACGTTCCAGCAGCTCCTGACGGCGTTCCTCGCACACGGCCAACGTTTCCGGCGTGAAGCAGGCAAGCGCCGCATGCTGGGTCGGCGTGTGCGCGCACAGGAAGAAGTTGGTAGCCAGATCGTCCATGGCTTCAAGCGCGTATTCAGGCACGACCATCCAGCCGAGGCGCCAGCCGGTCATACCAAAGAACTTGGAGAAGCTGGAGCATACGATGGCGTCCGGATCGCAGGCAAGCACGGATTTCACGTCGGAGCCGTCCGGTTCGCGGTCGGCCAGATCGAGATAGGTTTCATCAACGATGCGCCATGCACCGCGTTCTTTCGCCAAGTCGCACACGGATTTCAGAGTGTCGAAGGCGATGGTGGTACCGGTCGGGTTCGATGGCGAGGTGATCATCACCGCTTTGGTGCGATCCGACCAGTATTCCTTGCATAGTTCCGGTGTCAGATGGAAGCGGGTGGCCGCAGAGGTCGGCACGTCCACGACTTTGCCGCCGAACGCGCGGACCAGCTCACGATTGCACGGGTACGACGGGTCGGCGATCAGCACTTCGTCACCCTCGTTCACCGTCAATGCGGCGGCAAGCAGCAGTGCCGTGGAACCTCCGGCCGTGATTGCAATACGTTTCGGATCGACGTCCACATGGTGGCGTTCCTTGTAGAAATTGGAAATCGCCTGACGTAATTCCGGCAAGCCCATTGCAGCGGTATATGGCAATGGACGGCCATCATACTGTTCGCGCATTGCATCACGCACTGCGGGCGGAGCACCGAAATCCGGCTCCCCCAAGCTCAACTTGACCACATCGGTGCCTGCGGCGATCATCTCGTCGGCCATCGCACCAAACACCATGGCACGGAACGGATTAGCAATCTGGGCGCGGTGCGACATCTGTGGCAGCGCGCTGTTCTCAGCATTTCCCATAGTTCGTTTGTATTCTTCAGACGCGACAAATCGCGAACACCGTCTCACTGCCATTACACCTCGTTTCGAAAACAGAAAATCACATGTCACGTAAAGCTGGAACCACGCGCATCATGCGCCAGCGGTAAGAGTCACGATTCGACGATTTCGCAGTACAGTCTCTCCAACCGTTTCTCACGCACTTTTTTGGCGAGCTCACATTCCCACACCACAATCACTTTCCAGCCCATCGCTTCAAGTTCGGCATGCTGTCTGACATCCCGTTCATGGTTACGCAGCAGTTTCGCACTCCAGAATTCCACATTCGATTTCGGTACACGTGTGGCCTTCGGGCAGTTTTCATGCATATGCCAGAAACATCCGTTGATGAACACCATCGTGCGGTATTTCGGCAACACCACATCGGGATGCCCCGGATACCGCTTGTCGTTTTTACGGAATCGTAGGCCTTTCGAAAAAAGAAAACTGCGTACCATCATTTCGATGGATGTGTCTTTGCCTCGGATATGCGACATGATGTAGCTTCTCGTACCACGCTCGTATTTCTCTATTTTTGCGGATTTCCGAGGTTTTCCGGTCTTCTTAACGTGTTCCTGCGCTGCCACAGCACACCATTATGGCAAGATCCGGCAAAATACGGCAAATCGGAAAAACATCCGGACAAATGCGATGCAAGTGCGATACGAATCAACGCGCGTTGCAATCACGCATGGCGTACGCTGGAACTTGCAACGCAGCAATATAAATGAATAACACTATTCAGACAGTTTACGAAAGATGGGGTTTGATATGGCTCGTATTCGTGTCGCGATTCTCGGCGCAGGCCGGATCGCACAACATATGGCTGACACGTTGGTGAAAATGGCCGCGGACAGCCGTTATGCGGATTTGGTTGAACCGTATGCTGTCGCCGCACGAGATGCGGGGCGTGCGGCTGATTTCGCCACGAAATACGGCTTTCCGGTTTCATACGGTTCATATGAGGAACTTGTGGCCGATCCGAACGTGGACTTGGTGTACATCGCTACGCCGCACAATCTGCATGCGGAACAGGCGATATTGTGCATGAAGGCCGGCAAGGGTGTGCTGGTGGAGAAAGCGTTCGGCGCGAATGCGGCGCAATCGCGGGACATGCTGGACATATCAAACGAAACCGGCATGTTGTGCACGGAGGCGATTTGGACGCGATACATGCCATCGCGCGGCATGATCGACGACATCATCGCTTCCGGCATCATCGGCGATGTGCAGGCTATCGACGCGAATCTGTGTTACCCCACCACCGCGAAGGCGCGAATCACTGATCCCGCGCTTGCCGGTGGCGCATTGTTGGATGTTGGTGTATATCCAATCAATTTCATCGACATGATCATGCATAATGCACCAATCGCTCGCATTGAATCGTCGATGCGAACGTACGAAACCGGTGTGGATGCGCATAATTCCATGACGTTCTATTACGAGAACGGTGTAATGGCGACCGCGCAAAGTTCGATTCTATGCCATAGCGACCGCATGGGATCCGTGTGGGGAACCGATGGTTATATGGTGTGCCAGAACATTAATAATGTTGAGGCGATTGACGTGTATGACGGCAATCATATGATTGTTGCACATTACGATGTTCCCACCCAGCTCACCGGCTACGAATATGAAGTGGCGTCGGCCGCAAAGGCTCTGCTTGAAGGACATACCGAATGCGCGGAGATGCCGCATGCCGATACGATGCGCATTATGGAACTCATGGATTCCCTACGACGCGACTGGAACCTCACCTACCCCTTCGAACGTTGAGCTCCAATATTAGTTTCAGCGTCGGTGGATTGCGATTCCGTTCAAGCAGCCGACGCTGAAGCATTCATTGGCAGCACATATAATTTCTCCTTGCACTGGTTGAGGAGGAGCATTATGGGATTGCTGAGCAAGTTCATGAACGCACTTGGTGGAGAACCGCCTGTCTCCAAACCGGCGACTCAGCCCGTCCTCAGGACCGCGCAGCAAAACGTTCCCAAGCCCACGCAACAGCAGACGACGCAACACAAGTCCACCGCACAATCACGTCAAGCGCAACAGCCTACGCAGCCATCCCAATCATCACAATTGGCGCGATCGTCATACCGCGCGCAAACACAAACCACAGCTCGCAATACTTCCGTCACAACGAATCGTTCGCGAGCGCAATCTCATGCCAATTCACAACCGGCGCAGAAGCTTATGCCGCAACCGTTGCTTCCCACCGATCAGATTGAGCGGACGCAGAATATCATCGGCAAAATCGAAAAGCACGATTTGAGCGACGAGCAAATCAGTGCAATCGCAGGAGCGGGCCACAATACCCTCGTGCTCGCGGGCGCGGGAACAGGCAAAACCACCACCATCATCGGATATATCGCATGGCTGCTCGCCACGAAGCGCGCCGCCCCTGAAGAAATTCTCGTACTGTCGTTCACCAAGGCGTCCGCGGGCGACATGTCGCAACGCATCATGACAAGCACCGGCAAAACGATCCGCGCATGCACGTTCCACAGTCTCGGCTTGGAAATCTGCCGCGCGGCCACCATCGCCAACCGTCCCATCATCGACGGGCACACGTCGAACACGGTGGTCCGCAACACATTCGAGCAACTGCTTTCGAAAAACATCGGCTACCGTCTGCTGGCATTCAAACTCATGTCGAAGGAACTGCTCGGCAAATACGGCAAAGCCGCGAAAAGCGAGGATTTCCAGCTGCCGACGGATGATTACGGCTTCAACCAGTACAAGCAGAATCTCATCGAAAACGCGCAGACCATCATCCAGCATATGCGTCAGAACAGCATCGGTATCGACGGTATGCGCGAGCTCAACGAACGCAGCGGCGGCAAAAACGTCGGCCGCAATCGCGAGATGTTGCAACTCATCGAACCCCTCTACAACGCGTACATCAGCAATTTCCGCACGACGCATGGCATTGATTTTCCCGGCATGATCACCGACGCCATCCGCTGCATACAGCGCGGCGCCTACCGTCACCCATACAAGTACGTGCTCATCGACGAATACCAGGACATGTCGCGACCACGCTACGAACTGATCCGCGCATTGCGCGAGCAGAACGATTTCACGCTGTTCTGCGTGGGCGACGACTGGCAGTCAATCTACCGTTTCGCCGGCAGCGACATTCATCTCATCCTTGATTTCGCCGAAATTTGGCGCACTTGGGGCCCGACGCGCATGTTCCAGATCACCACCACGCGACGATTCCGACAGAGTCTCATCGACGCGAGCGGCGCGTTTGTCATGCAGGATAAAAGCCTGTATGTCAAGCATTTGCACAATCCATCCGATAAGAAGGATTATTCGCTGAAGGCGCTTGGCGGCGCCACGCAGGAGGAGCGCTTCGACGCGATCATTGAGCAGTTACGCAAGCTGCCGAAAACTGCGTCGGTACTTATGCTGGGACGTTACAAAAGCGATCTGAATCTGCTGTCACGCAACGATCGCGATGGATTGTTCCAGATTGACGAGCACACTGGTGGCATTGTGTTCCTTGAGAAGCCAAAGATGGATATCGAGTTCATGACCGCGCATAAATCCAAGGGTCTGCAACGCGACTTCGTTTTTCTGCTGTGCTGTTCCGGCGGTTTGAAAGGCTTCCCGAGCGCGATTCCCGAAGAGCCGCTGCTCGGTCTGCTGCTGCCGGAAGTGGAACGGATGCCGCATGCGGAGGAACGTCGCCTATTTTATGTGGCGATGACGCGCTGCCGGAAGAAACTGTTTTTCGTGGTCGACCAGTCGCGTCCATCGCGGTTTATGTACGAATTGCATGACAGGATCTGCCCGAACATCTTCCGTGGCGTGAAACTGCCACCGCAGTGCCCGAATTGCGGAGAAGCCTTGCGATTGCGGCATGCCGGCTCCGACCCGTCGCGCAAGTTCTACGGTTGCACCGGTTTTCCAAATTGCCGGTTCACGCAGCAGTGCAAGTAGGAGTAACGACAATTCCAGCGAAATCATACCCCTCTTTCGAAATACGCCATGTTTTATGGCCATGTGGTCGTTTTCGTCAACCCGATACCCCCTGTCGTTTTTTTGTCCTAGTTTCGCACCCCTCTTCCTTGAGACGCGTTGTATCCTGGATCTGATTCACCAATCAGGAGAAAGCCATGACAGTAGTTGACCAGCCCCGCCAGCGATCCTCGCATCAAACGCCGAGACGCATCATCAACGTCGTCGGCGCAGTCATCGTCAAAGACGGCAAAATACTCTGCGCGCAACGAGGCGAGGGCAGATCGCTTGCCGGATGCTGGGAATTCCCTGGAGGAAAAATCGAACCTCATGAAACAGCCCGACAGGCGTTGCACCGCGAGATCGAAGAGGAACTGATGTGCGACGTCGAAGTCGCCGACAAAGTGTGCACCTCCTCTTACGATTACGATTTTGGCACCGTTGTGTTGACATCATTCATCTGCCATTTACTGAACGGCACTCCCCACCTGACCGAGCATCATGAGATGCGTTGGCTGGTCCCTTCCGAAATATCCTCTTTGGATTGGGCGCCCGCCGACCGGGAAACAGTGCGATTGCTTTCCACAATGAATTTCGCCAGAAAATAGCATCAACGAACACCATGGACGGACACTACGATTCCTCACTCATCGATGCGCTGCTTTCCAGTTTCATATTATCTGTCGTTCGCACGATCGCGTGAGAAGAGTCTGTCACGCGGCAAAAACACGACTTATCAAAATCAGACGCATTCACACAGACCATAATCAACTACACATGTTCATATGAACACTAGAGCAACACGAATTTCCAAAATAAAAAGAACACGCTCAATGTTATATTTTTTCATTTCTTTTACCCCATGGCAGATTGCCTATATTGCAACGAATTAACGCACACAACCACAAATATAGCTTATTTTCAGCGATTACAACGCTCATTAATCGTGATATCGTTATTCATGGACAGAAAAACTATCCACCACACATGTTCGCTTTTCATCTAAAGAGAACACGAAAAACAAACATTACTCATGTTCGTAAATACAAGGTAAAAGGACAAAGCCATGGCCGATAAGAACCCCATCATCACCGTAGATCTCAACATGTTCAGCCAAGACGCCGAGGCGAAGACCACCGAAGCCAACAAAGTCGCCAAGAGCCTCGGCATCAGCGACGAGGCACTCGCCAAAGTCGAAGACTTCAAACAAGCGCTTACCGAGCATAACGCCTGGGATCTGCCGTTCATGGGCTACGTGAACGAGGACGGCTACGGCTACGCCTACGTACCGGACGCGGCCATCACCATGAATCCCTATTGGGACGCGCATAAGGAATTCATGAATCTGCCCGAAGACGTGCAGACCGCCTTCGCCATCCGCATGCTATTCACGCATCGTCCGGTCGATCGCTACGGCGCGGATATGTTCCTGCACTACCACCGTGGCTTCCAAGTGAACTTCATCGGCTCCGGCGCCAACAAGTACTGATCGGGATCGCCCGAATAGTTCTCGCGCACAAAACCATTCCGAAACAGACAACCCAAACAACAAGGTGGTTTGCACATATATCGAACATATGCGCAAACCACCTTCATCGACTCATTTCGCGCCGCTACAGCTTACTGACCGTCCGCATAGGCACCCGCATCAAAACCGTCGACATCCAGACCATCTGAACCAGGACCAAATTCCCGTCCACCCGGTCCTCCGAGGAACTCACGAGCGGACATGCCATTCTCCTTCCGGGACGCATCCACAGCCTCCTGCAGCACCTGACGCACCTCGAAACCGTTAATCACGTTCTTCAGTGCCACCACGCCGTTGCCAGACGACTGGTCACGCGTATCCAGCACAAGCGTGCTCATACCGAAGATACGCTGCAGGAACGTACGCTCCACACTGATGTCAACGATACGAAACAGCTTGATCAGGTTGAATCTCTCATTCAAGATACCGGTTTTGACGCTCAATTCCCGATCGGTAAGCGTGTATACGGTGAATGTGAATGGCGTACGGCACCAATTACGCTTACGCTGCCGCCACAGGACATTGCCACTTGCAACCTTCATAGGTAATTCTCTTTCTTACCTGACCATAACGGGCCTTTATGGCCCCGCCTAAGTCCACGGAATACGCCGCGACTACGTGACGTATGCAACAACAATCGCAATTCTACCGGCCAGGACACCCAACTTATCTCGAATCACGGAGACAGCGGCAACGGCACGAATCGCAATCACGACCAAGAGCTCATAATAAGCGTGCAGAAGTGTTTCACAGAATGTTTCACGCATCGAAACTGGAACTTTCGGCACAAGCGCCATATCATGCTATAGGCTTGGGCGTCAGTAGCGAACTGATAAGACATATTCAACCAGCAACACCGCCTCACCTAGATGCGCAATGGAAAGGCATGCAATGGATTCTGGACAGGGCAGCTTCAATCGCAGGCAGGATGCCGACGATCTCACCGATTACGTCAACAACGGATGGCTCAATTCCAACGAATTCGACGGACCGACCTTCCTGTGGAACCACATGATACGCGAAGCCAGTCGAGAAGGCTCCGACCAACGTAACGATGTGCCGGTCGCCAATCTTTCCGACGCGGACACGGTCATCAATATGCCTATGCAATGGTATTTCGACGCTCTCGCATCCATGGTGCCTACCGCGGAACGCACTGACACTGGCGTGGAAATCCCACGCATCGACATGCCGACGTTTTCACTGGATTCGCAGGCATTGTCCGGCGTGGACGCGGTGGTCGGCAATGCCATCGTAAGCACACGCTGGCTGGATGCTGTCGGCAATCTCGCCAAAGCCGTAGAAATGACCGCACGGTTCGTCGGCAATGTAGCCGACCGCGACAACGAGGGTTTCGACTATCTGAAGGATCTGATTCAGACAGTGCGCGTATACATGGATGCCGTCGCCTGCAATGCCGATCCGATGACGGGCGAGCAGGCACTGCGCATGATCACACAGGTGGCTTGCAATGAGGATTTTCGACTCAACGCCATGCAAATGGTTGAACTGCTCTCGTGCGGATTGTCGTTCGCACAGTGGGACGATACGCGCATGTTCGCTTACGATGCGTTGAATAAGGGCATTGCCACGATGAGTGATTTCGCCTCGTCTGCTTCGACGTTGTCAAACTCGGCAGATGATTCCAACAGCCGCGACATACAAACTGATTCGCAGCCTGTTGCGCAAGCGAAAACCGATTTGAGTTTGTTTGAAGACGATGATTCCTTATCCGCAGAAGATTTGAATAATCTCGCGATGCTTGATCCTGCTTTGCTTTCGGAAAAGGAGATTGCGCAGGCCGCGCAGAATCAATTCGATCATGCCGTGCAGTTTTTGCGGCATGATTTGCTGCGGATTAGCGGTGACATTGATGAGGCTGATCGTTTCCTACGTGACAATCATACTTCCGAACCGCTCGCCGATGCATATGCGGCCCGTCTGATTGCTTCGGAACGGTGGCAGGATCTACTGAATTTCGTCGACTTGGTGGAACGTGACACGCCGAACCAAACCACGGTGATGTTCCCCGAAGAAGTGGTGCCCTACGAGTGGGAGACGATTCGAGAGGCCGCTTTGGAAGCACTAGGACGTCGCGACGAATTGATTGCGATGTATCAGGAACGTTTAGATGACACATATGACCCCAACACTGCACTCAATCATCTGAAACTTCAGGCATGGCAAGACTAAGAGCTAAGAGCCAACAAGGCTGAGAGATAAGGCAAAGAAACTCACCTCAGCCCTCAGCCATACGCATCCTACGTTCAGCCGATATGCCGTTCAAACCGGCGGAATCCCAGAATTCCGTCAATCTGCTGCAATACATCGTCAGGCAATTCCACTCCAGACGCGGCAAGACTGGCGTCCAGCTGCGAAGGCTTGGACGCACCGACGATCACTGAACTGATAGTAGGCAAACGAAGAATCCAAGACAAGGACAGCGTAGCCATTTTCATACCCAAACCATCGGCGAGCCCTCTCAGAGCCTCAACCTTGTCCAGGTTCTCATCAGTAAGCAGATCATTGATCTGATGATCGGACTGCCATGTAGCGCGTGATCCAGCCGGTAGCGGCTGTCCCTTTCGATACTTGCCAGTGAGCAAGCCCTGCGCAAGCGGGGAAAACGGCGTAATGCCAATGTTATAGTAATCGCACACATCCACAATCTCATGCTCGATATACCGGTCCATCATGTTGTATTCCGGCTGGACAACGGTCAACGGATGCAATCCCCGTTCGGAAATGATGCGCTGAGCGCGTTCCAAACGTGCCGCGCTCCATTCCTCGCTCACACCGTAATAAAGAATCTTGCCTTGATCCACAAGGTCGCTTAGCGTCTGCAGAGTCTCCTCCATCGGCGTATCCGGATCAAAGCGATGACAATAATATAAATCAATGTAATCAGTGCCAAGATTCTTCAGGCTTCGCTCACAATTATTGAGAATATGTTTGCGACTCAGACCACCGCCATTGACCGAATTGCCGGTTTTGAAAAACACCTTCGATGAAATCACCACGTCTTCGCGAGGCAGATCTTTGATGAACCTGCCAAGGAACACTTCCGCATCGCCTCCGGAATAAGCGTCGGCGCAGTCAAAGAAATTCACTCCGGCATCAAACGCCTTATGCGCGATATCCATGGCAATGTCCACTGCCGCGGCGTCCTCGAGTCGAGTCATCCAGCTGCCTAGCGCGATCTCAGAAACCTTGAGTCCCGACCCGCCCACATTGCGATATTGCATGTAATTACTCCTTTTGTAATGGTCATGGATGATCAGAAAGGTTATATCAATTATGTCAAATATGCCATGGCCAAATCCATCGACGAACCATGGGTCACCCCGATTCCACTGGTCACGCCTGCTCCCGAACGAGGCCTTTACGCCACCGGACACCACAATATCGTAAACATTCCGGGAACCGATGAATGGATCATTGCGTATCATCGCTTCGCATTCGATGCCTCAGGATCGAGTCAAACACCGGAGTCAGTAGTGCGAGATACGCAGCGTGGCCAACTGGAACGGGGCGAGATGAATATGGGCGCCTTGGGCAAGCATCGGTTCTCGGGATTCGAGACAAATCGGCAAATCCTCGGGCAATCCGTCGCCTTCCATAACATCGGTTTCTCTTATCAGGCCGCCACCAATCGCTTCCGTCAGATGCAGCATGGCTTCGGCATGGCCTCCCGCGGCCTCATACAGTCGTATTACAAGATCTCCCGAACCATCATCAGCCAATTTCACCCAATCGATGATTGGCATGCCAGACACGGTTTCCAAAGATACTAAAGGATCGAATACAGGAACATTGCCAATTATCGGCGCATTAAGCTCCGCTGCTGCGTGAAGGGTACGGGCCAGACTCGCGTCAAGTATGACGGACCATTGAAAATCATGCGGTCCGATATCCTCTTTTGGATCCGGAAACACCGGTGAGGATAGTAACGACAGTCGGAACATCGTACCGTTCACACGACCGGTAGATCCATTCGTGGCGATGGACGTCACATCGGAACCATATATGGAACCGTTGGCAATCGCTACGGAATAGCCCGGCTCGTTGAAACGTACAAAACGACGCGTGCAGCTTTCATATTTCGCTTCGTCGGAAGGAGTGTTGCGATGTATCGGCCGCTCAATCAGACCATATTGGCAATCGTACTGCGCGATGGACGCAACAACAGACAACGGAAAACCGACTTTGAGGAAACGCTCCCGCTCGTGCCAGTCGACGTGAGCGGCAAAATCAAGCTGTTTGGCTTCACTACGCAACGTTATCGTAGTGTCGATACGGCTCTGACCAAATTTGGTGCGCACAACCACATAGGCCTCGTCATTCCCTGTTTCCGCGGAAATGATGCAGCCACTCGTCAAGGTTTCATAACGAAGAAACGCATCGCGCTCAACCTCCCAAGCATCCCAAACGGACGGCTCGTCTTTCAACAATTCGTAAGAGCCAAGCCTCATGCCATCGGGGACGAGCTCACGGCCAACCTGAACATCCTTCAAAGATGAAACGGTGCCGTCAGACTCGATGACGGTCTCGACAAGACCATTGGACAGGATGACACCTCCTGTAGCGGTATGGGTCAACGAAACTTGCGTACCAGCCACAGGTTCGGCGGGAACCGCCCTCCATGCGTTGCCATCGACCCGATATTCTGTGATTCGCGCACGTTCCAGCACAGGAGCGTCCGGTCTGGCGCAACGCAGTACCGCACATGCCGAATCAGCAATCATTTCAAGTCGTTTGATATCACGCGCATAATCCGCACGAGCTTCACGATGCACCCATGCGATTGCGGAGCCGGGAAGGATGTCATGGAACTGGTTGAGCAGCAGCGTTTTCCAAATATCGTCAAGTTCGTCGGTTGGATACGTGTAGGATGAGTCGGCAATGGCCGCGGCGGCGCACAAATACTCCACCGCCCGTAGCCACGTTTCCTCGTTACGACATCCGCGCTTCATCTCTTGCTGGGAGGTAAGCGTGCCTCGATGCAGCTCCAGATAAAGCTCACCATGCCATATTGGACTTTCTTCACCTGCCTCGTCTACAATCTGCTTGCGTATCATATCGAAAAGTTCGTCAGGCCCACTGGTTTCGACTTTAGGTAAACCCTCAAGATCATGAAAGCGTTTCAGACGGCCCAGCATCTCACGCGTGGGACCGCCGCCACCATCACCATAACCGAACAACATAAGGGCGCAATCGGAAAGATCCTTATCACGGAAATTGTGCTCCGTATACATAAGTTCTTCCGCAGTTACACAAGCCGAATAAGTATCAGAAGGCGGAAAATGCGTAAGGATACGCGTACCGTCGATGCCCTCCCATTGGAAGGAGTGGTGTGGAAACTCAGTGGTATCGTTCCATGAAATTTTCTGCGTAAGAAACCAGTCATATCCGGCCCTTCGCGCGATCTGAGGCCATGCACCCGTATAACCGAAACTATCTGGCAACCAGATGCCATGTGGTTCAGCTCCCAGATGTTCACGGAAATACCGTTTGCCATAGGCAATCTGGCGAATCAATGATTCTCCGGCTGGGAGATTGCCATCAGACTCAACCCACATGCCGCCCACGGGAATGAACCGTCCCTGTTTAATACGTTGCAGCATGCGGACGAATAGGTCCGGATGGTCCTGTTCAAGCCAGGCGTACTGTTGCGCCGAACTCATCGCGTATGTGAAATCAGGATACTTATCCATCAATGCGAGCACATTCGATACGGTACGTGCCACTTTGCGGCGGGTCTCACGCACCGGCCACAACCATGCGGAATCGATATGAGCATGTCCGACCGCACTGACGTGCAAAGCGGAAGCGTTAGCCGGCTTAGACAGCACTTCAGACAACGCTTCACGTGCTTCGACAACGGTATCCGGATGCTGTTCATCAAAGATGTTCAAAGAACGTTGCAGAGCCTTGGCTAGCTGGTAATAGCGTGTGGATTCCTTATCCGGCAAAGTTTTCATCAATCCTTGGATAGCATCTAAATCCAAGTGGTATTCTTCGAAGCGTTCATCGTATTCAGTAAGTTCAGCGGCTCGGAATACATATTGCGTCTCAGGTTTTCCAGTGGCATGATCCCCCAGCCCGGTTTCATCGAAAGTGGTGACACCAAGTATCAGCGGATTGCAGGCCGCTTCAACATACACGGTGAACATGCCATCGTTCCCGATTGCCATATGACACGTTCCATCGGCATCAATGAACGGCACCCAACGATTGCGCGGATGCAATGCTTTGAGAACCGTGCCATCTGACCGATAGACCATACCTTCAACATGTCCACCTACCGAATGATCAAGCCAACCTAAATCAATAGACAGTTCCAAGGGCTTGCTTTTCGGATATCCCATTGGCAGTTTTCCTCTCAGCCGAAACCAAGTGGTACCCCAAGTGGTTCCCCATACGGAACCTACAGCGAACGGTCGGAATGGCACATCGCCTTTGGATTCATGTACGAAAAAATCTGTCGCAGGCATAGGCTCTCCGGGAATGTCAAAGGCTTCAATGGAGAGAGACTCTATGGTGCGATGAATATGTGGGCGGACACGTTGCCGAATAACTCGTTCACATCGTGCAAGCTGCTGATCGATGTTCAGGAACATCGTTACCATCCTTACCGATTCCGTTCCACAAACCGTATTCAGAAAACCGTATCATATACCGTGTCAAAAGCACGTTCCGAAAAAAGTATCTGTTCACCAGAAGTCTTTGTGGAACAACAAAAATTCCCTTTGGAAGCCCGAAACAGACCGAGCCTTCCGGGAACAGGAAAAGCCTTCCGGCCCCCGGGCAATGGGATCCGGTCGGCTGGCCTGCACAACAAAGCATAAAAAAAGGGGGTTCCCGGGGCGTTACGCCCGACGGGAACCCCCAAGGGAAATACGAAAGGGACCTTCCGGGAATCCCCCAAGGGACTCGACCAGAAGGTCCAACGTTGAATGCGGCGGCGCGCTACTCTCCCACACCCTCTCGAGTGCAGTACCATCGCCGTGCCAGGCCTTAGCT
>OCQB01000424.1_pt1 | contig 47811 bp, 45 predicted proteins | sample 1538631 | NCBI WGS metagenome assembly OCQB01 (sample SAMN04571713, study PRJEB22368) | human gut metagenome | biome: human gut; material: stool | host: Homo sapiens | place: Luxembourg | collected 2012-10-19
TTATATATATTATAAAAAGAAGATAGATAAATATTTTTATGTATTCTTTAGTGCAAGCATTTTATCAGTTTATGCAATGGTTTTATCACCTACCTTTCCTGAACGAGCTTGGTTTGGTATTGTGGTTTTTATGGTGATTTCCGTTTTTAATCTGTTAATTAATATTTTAAGTATGAAAAAGGTAATTAAGTATATATTAGTTGATTCAGTTATTATTTTATTTATTATTTATGTAGAGCAATTTATTGTAGCCTTTGGTGAAATTCGTCAACTAAATTCAGTGTGGAGTTATAGAAGTGAATATATTGAAAGACAAAAGAGTAAAAAAATATATGATATAAAACTTACACCATTTGTTTGTAATGATAAACATAGTCCTGCTTATGGGTTAGCTGATATTACTCCAGGAAAAGATATTTGGTTAAATAAGGACTTAGCGAGATATTTTGAAGTAAATAGTATTGATGCAAAATAGTTGATTTTACAGATATCTTTTACAAAGTGGTTTATTGATGTTATAATTAATATGTTAAAGATTTAGGAGGAAAGAAGATGTTAAAAAATATTGCTTCGAATTTTAATAGATATCAGTTTTTAATGAAACAATTAATATCTAGAGATTTTAAGGTAAAATATAAAAGGAGTGTTTTAGGAATTCTATGGAGTCTACTTTATCCAATACTAATGATGTTGGTAATGGCTGTTGTTTTTTCTAAAATGTTTAGATTTAGTGTTCCAGGAGTAAATTATTTTGTTTACTTTGAAGTTGGATTTATTATGTTTAATTATTTTAGTGAAGCCACAAATAATGGTATGACTTCTGTAGTTTTCAATTTTAATTTATTGACAAAAGTATATATACCAAAATATATTTTTCCATTATCAAAGTGCCTTTTTTGTGGAATTAATTTTATTTTGACTTTAATACCATTGTTTTTTGTTATTATTTTTACAGGTACAATAAAAGAAATATCATGGTTTTACTTGCTATTACCACTTATATTTTTATTTGGATTTTTATTTACTGTAGGTATAAGCTTTATTTTAGCTACTGTGTCAGTGTTTTTCCGTGATATGTTTTATATTTATAGTATTTTACTTACTATATGGAATTATGCTACACCTGTATTTTATGATATTTCAATTATACCAGCTACTCTACAGAGAATATTTAGATTTAATCCTTTGTACGTATATATAGATTCTGCTAGACAAATTATTTTGTTTGGTAATTGCCCGTCTATAACAAACATATTTTTAATGGTATTTTATGGTGTTTTTGCCGTAGTAATTGGATCTATTATTTTCAAAAAACATCAAGATAATTTTGTTTATTATGCATAAAAGGAGGAAAATATGATTGATATAAAAAATGTAACAATGAAGTTTGATATGGGAATTGAAAAAGGTTTTTCATTTAAACAATTGTTTATTAATATGCTTGATCCAAGAGAAAGAAAGAAAAACAAAAAGAAAAAAAGTGTTTTTGTAGCATTGAATGATGTTTCATTTCATGTTGATAAGGGTGAAGTAGTCGGTTTAATTGGTAGTAATGGTGCTGGAAAGTCTACTTTATTGAAAGTTGTTAGTGGTGTTATGAAACCTACAAAAGGTAATGTAACTGTCAATGGTTCTATTGCTCCAATGATTGAATTAGGAGCAGGTTTTGATGCTGAATTAACAGCTAGAGAGAATATTTATTTAAATGGAGCAGTTTTAGGTTATTCAAAGAACTTTATTGATCAAAAATTTGAGGAAATTGTCGATTTTTCTGAGTTACGAGATTTTTTGGATGTTCCAATAAAAAACTTTTCTTCTGGTATGACAGCTAAACTTGCATTTGCAATTGCTACTGTTGTTGATCCAGAGGTTCTGATTGTAGATGAAATTTTATCAGTTGGAGATATTAAGTTTCAGGAAAAAAGTAGAAATAAAATGATGAGCATGATTAATGGTGGTACTACTGTGTTATATGTATCACATTCTCTGGAAAGTATAAGAGAATTATGTACTAAGGTAGTATGGTTGGAACATGGTACAATGAAGATGATAGGTGATCCTGATACTATTTGTGATACATATTACCGTTTTCAAATGGGTGAACCTATCGATATGAAAAAGAGTAAGAAGGATAACAAGAAGAAAAAACAAGATAAGTAGTTGTGGAGGATAATATGAATATATTAGGCAGAAATTATATAAAATCATCTGGAAAATTAAAGGTTGTTAGGGAAAAAAATAAAATAATAATAGAGAATAATTCCGATATAAAACAAAAATTAATTTTTTATAAATCGATAAGAACAGATAATAAAAGATTAACAATTAATTCTGTTTCAAATATTAAGGCAGAGGAAAATTGTACAATAAAAATTTTAAATAGAAAGTTTAGAGTTATTCAATCAGTTGATATGAATACTAAATCATTTTTTTCTAATTTACCTAAAAAGGTTTTTATAGGGCTTTCAATTTTACCAAATGCTAAGATTGAAATTGATTCTTTAGAGGTTTCCTTTGAAAAAGAAGATGTAAGTATTAATGAATATTTTTCTGGTAATATATTGTTAATTTGTCCTGGATATCCAATGGTAAAAAATAAATATTTATTTTCTTTTATTCATTCAAGGGTGCAAGCTTATAAGGAAAATAAATTGAATGTTGATGTTGCAGTTGTTCATAGTGAATATATTGAAAAAACTGAATTTGCTACTTTTGAAAATGTTGATTATATAAGAACTGGATACAATCAAATAAGAAATTTATTACAAGTTAAAAAGTATGATAAAATTTTAATACACTTTTTTGATCCAGCCTATTTTCAATTGTTAGAACCACAGGATTTATCGAATACTCAAATTATTTTATATTCTCATGGTACTGATGCCTTGTATAGGGCTTTTGATGTGATTGGACGTCCATACTTTGTTTCAGATTATGTTGTTCCAGAATCATTCACTAAAACTTTTGCTTTGAGGGATTATTATATAAAAAAATATAATAATCTGCCAAATGTGAAATTTGTGTTTGTGTCAAATTGGGCTAAAAAGATGAGTGAGGAATTACTCAAAATAAAATATAATAATGCAGAAGTTATACCTTGTTTTATAGATGAAAAGCAATTTCCATATACTGAAAAGGATCCAGAATTAAGAAAAAGAGTTTTTGTGCTTAGAAAGTTTGATGATTTAAGTACTTATTCTATTGATATTGATGTTAGAGTAATTTTAGAACTTAGTCATAGAAAATGTTTTAATGACATGGAATTTTCAATTTATGGTGATGGGGGAATTCATGATAAGTTGGTTGAACCATTAAGAAAGTTTTCTAATGTTCATATATATAGAAAATTTTTATCGCATGATGAAATTAAAATGATGCAAAAAGAAAATGGTATAGGCCTTTTTGCAACAAGATTTGATACACAGGCTGTGTCTTCATGTGAGGCAGCAATGGCAGGTTGTGTTGTTGTAAGTTCTAAAAATGTTGGAACTTGTGAGTACATAGATCCTAAAATAGGTACTTTTTGTGAAACAGAAAATATTATCGAATATGCTGACCTAATCGAAGAATTATATAATGATCCAAAATTGTTTAAAACAATGTCTGAGAAGATGCATGATTCTGTTATGAAAACGTGTAGTTATAAGTATTCTATAAAAAAAGATATGGATATGATACTTAGTTTTGATAAGATTGAAAAAATTAAGGTTCCTGATATAAAGAAAAATCCTATATTGAGTATTGTTATTCCTTCTTATAATGTTGGTAAGTATATTAAAGGTGGTGTAAAATCACTTTTACGTTCTAAATATGCATCTGACTTGGAAATAATTATTGTGAATGATGGCTCTAAGGATGATACAGTTGCTAAAAGTAACGAATTATTGAGTAATTATCGTGGTAATAATCCTATTATAAAAATAATAGATAAGGAAAATGGTGGACATGGTTCTACAATTAATAAGGGAATTGAAATAGCTACTGGTAAGTATTTTAGACTTATGGATGGCGATGACTATTATATTACTGAAAATTTAGATAAGTTATTGGAAAAATTAAAGGACGAAGATAGTGATATAGTTCTAACAAATTATATAGAGGATTTTGCTGTTACAGCTGTTTATAATCCTACTAAATTTTATCCTAATTTGGTACCTGGTGTTCAATATAATTTGGATGAAATGTATTATAATGGTAATGAATATGGATTTATAATGTTTGGCCCATTATTACCAACCTCAACATATAAAACATCCATATTAAAAAATGCTAATTTTAAAATCGATGAACATTGTTTCTATGTAGATATGGAATACAATTTAGTTGGGTATATAAATGCCAAAACAGTTAGTTATTATCCTTTTGATATTTATAACTATTATTTAGGACGACAGGGACAATCTATTTCAAAAGAATCATATAGGAAAAATATTTTACATCACGAAAAAGTATGTTTAAGATTAGTAGATTATTATACTGAAAAAGAAAAGGAATTATCAGAAAGTAAGAAGGCTTATCTTAATAATTGTATTATTGTTCCTATGTGCAAAAGGCAGTATGAACTTACTACAGAAATGTTTAAAAATAATGAACATTTTATATCATTTGATAGAAAATTAAAAAAATATCCACAATTTTATAATAATACTTCAATTGCTGGAAGAAGAGTTAAGATACATAGACTAACTAATGGACACTTTATATGGATGAATGATGTTTTTATAAAATTAGGTAAATTGATTAGGAGGTAATATATGAAAACTAAATATTTATTAATTGGAGCTGGAATTTCAAATTTAACATTTGCTAATTATGTTAAGGATGATTATTTAATTGCTGAAAAGGAAAATGAAGTAGGTGGCTACTGTAGAACTATTAGTAGAAATGGATTTGTGTGGGACTATGCGGGACATTTTTTCCATTTTAATACCGAAGAATTTAAGGAAAAATTTTTAGCAAAGGTTCCAAAAAATGAAATTATAACACAGGATAAATGTACAAAAATTTTATATAATAAAAAGTTAATTGATTATCCGTTTCAAACTAATATACATCAGCTAGAAAAGGAAGAATTTATTGATTGTTTGTATGATTTATTTAATAAGGAAGAAAAGGAAAACTATGATAACTTTTTGGACATGTTATATGGAAAATTTGGACGTTCAATTACAGAAAAATTTTTAAAGCCTTATAATGAAAAATTATACGCTATTGACTTAACTAAATTAGATAAAGATGCTATGGGAAGATTTTTTCCTTACGCTAATAAAGAGCAAATTATAAATAATATGAAGAACTCTAAGGATGTATCTTATAATAATTCTTTTTTGTATCCTAAAAAGGGAGCAGAAACTTTTATTAAGATTTTGTATGATAATTTAGATAAGAAAAATATTTTATTAAATACTAGAATTGTAGATATAGATGTAAAAAATAAAGTAGCAACAACTGATAAAGGTGAAAAAATTGAATATGAATATTTAGTTAATTCTTCACCACTTAATCACTTTTTACAATTATTTAATGATGATAGAATTAAAAGTTTACAAAAAGAATTATCATATAATAAGGTTCTTGTGTTTAATCTAGGATTTAATAAAAAGTCTAAATTGGTTAATGAACACTGGTTGTATATTCCTGATAAGAAATGTAATTATTATAGAATTGGCTTTTATGATAATATTTTGAATTCTGATAGGTTAAGTATGTATGTTGAGATTGGTTATTCTAAAGATGCTGTCATTACTAATGAAGAAATTGATAGACAACTTAAATTAACTTTAGAAAATTTAAGAGGTCAAGAGATTATAGATGATGATACAAAATTGATTGATCATTGTGCTATTGTTATGGATCCAGCATATGTTCATATTGAAAAGGAAACCGATCAAAAAATAAAAGCTTTATTCAATGATTTTGCAAAGAATAACATTTATTGTATTGGAAGATATGGTGCGTGGACGTATTGTTCAATGGAAGATTGTATGTTACAGGCAAAGAATTTATATGAAAAACTATCTTAATGTTAAATGGGAGGAAGTATTATATGAGTAAGTATATCCATTATTTTGTAGGCAAGAATAAAGAAATACCTCCATTTAGTGAAAAGTGTTTAAACTCTTGGAAAGAATATATGAGTGAAGAGTATGAAATTAAACTTTGGACACTTGATGATTTATATACAATAGATGATGATATAGCTGTCGAAATTGCAAGAATAGATAATTATAATATCAGTAAGGACTTTTTAGAAATATATGCCCTATATAAATATGGTGGTATTTATGTTGATCAAAATATTAAAATTGTTGAACCTATATGTGATTTATTAGCGAATAGTAACTCTTTTTTGGGAATGGATGAAAGACATAGAATTTGTTCTAATATATGGTATGAAAAAAATGCAAAAAGTGATTTCTCACAGAGAGTATATGAATGCTTTAAGGAAAAAATGGCGGAAGGCGAATATAATCCGTTTTTTGTCGGTTTACAATTTATATTTAAAGAGGTTCTTAATGATTTTGATTTTACTAATAAAAAAACTCAATATTTGGATAATGGTGTAGTTGTTTATAGTTGTGATTATTTTTATCCTTTATCTTATGATGGTCACACTAAATCTATCTCTAAAAATACGAGAACTAAAAATTATTTTCATTATGATTTTATTACGTTAAAGGGAAGACTAAAAAATATAATTTATAGTATTTTTGGTAGCTATATATCTACTTTCTTGTTTAGTGTTGCTAGAATGTTAAAGAAAGTAATAAAAATACTATTATTTCCACTTTTAAAGTTTAAAGAATTTAGGAAAAAGGATACTCAAAAGCATAGAGAACTTTTGCAACTAACACTTAATGAAATAGATTCGTGTAAAAATAAAGACTATGTTGCTTTTCATAATCCGGCCTTTACAGGAGTTTCTAGTGCAACTGTAGAATTATTTGAGAATAGTGTTCCTTGTGGTGAATTAATTAGTTCTAAAGAAATTAAAATGGTTCGAAATCGTATTAAAAGTAATAATATAAAGGAAGTTATCTTTAGTGGATTTGTTATTGGGTGGTATAAGCTAGCAAAATTGCTTCATAAAGATGGTGTTGTTGTAAAGACATATTTTCATGGAAGTCACTCACAATATCTTGATGAATATGGGTGGAAGATGAATAAACAAATTTATTTGTTAGAGAAAAAGAACATAGTTTCTGAAATGGCTTTTTGTAAAGAATCAATTATTGACTTTTATAAAGATAAAGGATGTAACGCAACCTTTTTGAAAAATTTAGTTAACATTAATTTTGATATTAATAAGAAGAAAAAAGATAAAAATAGGTTTGTAATAGGTGTTTATGCTGTTCAGGCAACAAATACTAGAAAAAATGTGTTCTCTAGTTTGGCAAGTGCTTATTTTGTTGGAAAAGAAATAAAAGACAAGGAAGTTATATTAGATATTGTTCCTAGATCTGAAACAACGGTTGCTTTTTGTCATCTTCTTGGTATAAAAACAACTGGTGTTGATAAAGGTATTCCTCGTGAACAATTATTAAATAGAATGAGTAATACAGATATAAATCTTTATGTTACATTTAGTGAATGCGCGCCTATGGTACCTCTTGAAAGTTTTTATGTAGGTGTTCCATGTTTAACAGGAAATAATCATCATTATTTTAAAAATAGCGAGTTAGAACAATATTTGGTTGTTAATAATGAGAATAATCCTTTAGATATATATAAGAAAATAATTTATTGCAATGATAATAGAAAAAAAGTCCTTAAATTGTATGATGAATTTAGTGTGAAAAATTTAAATAGTGGTAAAGAATTAGTAAAACGTTATATAGAATTAGGTGATAATAGTGATTAAATATAAAGTAGTAATATCTCCAAATAGTAATTATTACAATGCTATTTCATACAGTTTTGGGGAAGATGCAGTATTTGAATTTGATGAAAAAAATTCAATTAAGAAAATTGAAAAATATGCCTCAAGCCTTGGCGGTGTTCAAAATATAGTTTTCTATAACTTAACAGAAGCAAATGATTTATTATTGAATATGCTATCTAATAATTCAAAAAAATATATTATTTTTGAATATTCTGTATCTGAATTATCTGATTATAAGAAATTAAATGAATTACTTTTACTTTTAAAATATATAGATATGAATTTAGTAGATGGTATAATATGTATTGACTATGCGACTTATATGTTGTTAAAGGATAAATATGGAGCTAAATATTTAAAACTTGATGTTTTACAAACAAAAGGATCTACTGGCAACAGTATTGGTATTATTGATGATTCTAGTAGTGTTTATGGTAATACAATTAATGAACTTAGTGCCATTACGTTGACAAACTACAAAAATGTTAAGACGTATAAGCCTATTAGGGCTGTTTCCAAATTTGCTAAAAGATTTAATCTAAAATTGATTAAATCAAAAAGTATATCTGAATGTATTGATGGAAATACTATTAATTTTTATGGACAATTTTCTTCTATATGTTATCCTTTTATATTAGAAAGTATGGATAGAGGTATTCCTTGTATTGTTGGAAATACTGACTTTTTCGATGGTAATGAAGTATTAAAAAGTAATCTAGTATTGAAGAGTGATGATGATATTAATGAAATGAATGATAAAATATTATCTGTAGAAAAAAACAAACAGATTATTTTGAACGAATATGCTAAGTTTAGAAAGGAATATACAAAGTTAGCAAAAAAAAGTATAAAAGATATAAAAGAATTATTTAATTTAAGATAATAATTATTTGTTTGATTATTATCTTTTTTCTTTTGTATACTTGAAAAAACCTATATTGTAATTTATAATGTACATATAAGATTGGATACATATTTAGGGGGATATAGGTATATGGCAAATGCAGTAACAAGAGAAAGAAACTCTAATCATGAATTAATGAGAATTTTATCAATGTTTTTCATAGTGTTAGGACACGTATTTTTATTTGGAAAGTTATTAGATACACCAAATAAGTCAATGAGTATTATTTATTATTTTTTTGAATTTATATTAATAGTACATGTTAATTCTTATGTTTTAGTATCTGGATATTATCAGTCTAAATCTAAATTTAAGCAAAAACAGTTGTTGAAAATAATTAATGCTAGTTGGTTCTATAGAGTTGTGATATTATTACTTTTTTCTATTTTAGGAATTATTTCCGTCAGTAAGGTGCAAGTTTTAAAAGACTTGTTACCAGTTACTATTGATAATTATTGGTTTATAAAAGTGTATATTTTATTATATTGTTTATCCCCTTTTATTAATAAATTAATATCTAGTATTAGTAAAAATTTTTATCAGAAAATGTTGTTGTGTGGATTTCTAGTTTTTTCAATAATCCCAGCAATTACTGGTGGAGAAATGTTTTTTAATAATGGTTATTCTTTATATGGTTTTATATATTTATACTTAGTAGGAGCCTATCTTAGAATATATCCATTGGAGAATAGTTACTTTTTTAAAATCTTTTCTAAAAAGTTATTTAGAGTAATTATGATTTGTTTATTTTTGGGATGTGCTCTACTAAATAATATATTATTTTACTATGGTAAACATATTTCTGGTACTAATCAAATTTTAGATTTAGTCGCAAGTTATATAGATTCAGCCTCATTAGCTTATAGTAACCCTATAATTATAATACAAAGTGTTGCTTATTTTTCTATTTTTACCACTTTAGATATAAAGTCTAAATTTATTAATAAGTGTTCTAGTTTGATGCTAGGAGTATACTTTATTCATGAAAATAATTATGTAAGAAGTAAAATATATGGATGGCTTGGCCTATTATCTGTTAATAGTAGTAAGAGTTGGTTTATATTCTATGCATTTTTAATGACTATAGTAATATTTGTAGGTTCTATGATTATAGAAAGATTGCGAGTAGCATTGTTTAAGTTCATTTCTAATAGAAAAATATCAGAAAAAATTAGAAACAGATATTACAAATGGTTGAGTGAACTTTACATTATTAGATCATCTCAAGGATAAAACATTAGTCAAAATTTTCAGTTATATTGAATAATAATCTTAATTTTGCTATAATTGGTAGTGGTTAAGAATATTATTCTTTTTTTAATTTTAGGAGTTTTATATATGATTTATATTTCAGTAAAAAATAAAAAAATTTTAGATAATATAATAGAAATATTTGATAATAATGAATTAAAATTTTGTTATGATAATGATGATATGTATAGTTTGATAAGAAAATCAACTATAGTTGTTACTGACTCTAATCCTACTGTTATTAAATTTGCTTTAAAAGAAAAGAAACAGATTATTATTTTGACTAGTAAGGAAAAAATGACAAAATTAGAAAAAAATTATGAAAGCTATACAAATGTATATTGTTGTAATAAGGAAGAGGCAGTTTTAGATTTAGTAAAATGTATTACGAAAAGAGGCAAAAGGAAAAAATTAATTATTGGTGTAGGTATTATTTTGATTATATTATTACTATTATTAATAAGTAGTCTATGTTTTTTTAAATTAGGAACAAAAGAGAAAAAGGTAGTTGTTGAAAATAAAATTGATTATAGAAAAGAAAATATTGTTTTTATTGGTGACTCTATTACTGAACTTTATGATTTAGATAAACACTATAAAAATCTTCCAGTAATTAATACAGGAAAGTCTGGGTATAAAACTATGGATATTTATGATGAACTATATGATAGGTTATATATTTATAATCCAACTAAAGTATTTTTACTTATTGGAACAAATGATTTTTTTGATGATAGAAGTAATGAATATATAGTAGGAAATATAAAAAAAATTGTTAATGATATCAATGATAAAAGACCTAATGCAAAAGTATATTTAGAAAGTATTTATCCTGTTAATAATAGTGATGATGAAAAGATTAATAAGGAAATGGTTTATGATAGAGATAATAAAACAATAAAAGATATAAATAAAGAATTAAAAAAGTTCTGTGATAATAAAAAGGTATGTACGTATATTGATATTTATAATCATCTACTTGATGATGATGGAAATTTAAAATTAGAATATACAAGAGATGGGCTACATGTTTCAGATGAAGCTTATAACATTATTACAGATATTTTGATGCCATATATAAAAGAAAATAATAATAATTAGTCTATGATTTTATCATAGTTCTTTTTTTTTTATTTCAAGAATAATCTTTAATAGGAGTTGATATATTGAAAAGAATAATATTTATATTTATTTTTTGTTTGTTGGTAATGCCTATTAGTGTTTTAGCTCAAGAAACTAATATTAATAATAGTCAAGATAATAATAATACAAACACTAATGTGGAAAAAAATAGTGAAAGTGAAGAAACATCTCTTATAAGTAATGCTGTTAGTGGTCTATTAATGGAAGAGTCTACTGGGGAAATTATTTTTGAAAAAGATAAGGATAAACAGGTAGCGGTGGCTTCTATGACAAAGATGGTCGCTCAAATAATAATATTAGAGAACATAGAATCAGGAAATATTAAATGGTCTGATGTAGTAACAGCTTCTAAAAATGCAGCAGATATGGGTGGTTCACAAATATATTTAGCAGCTAATGAAAAGATGACAGTAAGAGATTTATTTAAGGGTATTTCTATGGCTAGTGCTAATGATGCGGTGGTTGCTATGGCAGAATATATAGCAGGAAGTGAGGATAAGTTTGTCAAAAAAATGAATGACAAAGTAAAGAAGTTAGGACTTAAAAACACGGTATTTAAAAATGCTACCGGACTTGATGAAGATGGACATTTTTCTAGTGCCTATGATATGGCAATAATTGCTAGAACATTACTTAGTCATCAAGAAATATTAGAATTTTCTGGAGTTTATGAAGATTATTTAAGAGTTAATACACCAAACAAATTTTGGCTTGTTAATACAAATAAAGTCGTGTTTATATTTTGCAATAAAATTAATTATTGTTAAACGTAAATACAATTAGACTTGTATTTATATTTTGCAATAGTTTTATATGTTTGTACGAATAGTGTCAATTTAAGTTTTACATTAAACTGCATAAATTAAAATGCTGTTATCTATACTTTATTAGAAAGTGGGGATAACGATGATTGACAATATTATACCTAGAAAAATACAAATTGAAATTATGAAATTTTTCTTGAATACAAGCATTCCTAGAATTTTAGAGTCAAATATCAAATCTATTTAGGTAGAATAGAGGAGATAGATATTGTGGAAGAAAAAATAGTTACAGGAATTTATATTCGTGTTTCAACAGAGGATCAAGCAAAAGATGGTTTCTCAATTCATGCACAAAGAGAAAAATTAACCAAGTATGCTGAGGCAAACGATTGGGATATTTTTGATTACTATGTTGATGATGGAATAAGTGGAAAAAATTTAGGAGATAGACCTGAAATAACTAGATTGCTTAAAGATGTTGAAGATGGAAAAATAAATAATATATTAATTTATAAATTAGATAGATTAACACGAAGTGTAAGAGATTTAATTTATTTAATAGAATTGTTTGAAAAACATAGTTGCACTTTTAATTCTCAAACTGAAAAAATTGACACATCTAATGCTGTGGGTAGAATGTTTGTAAAAATTATTGGTATTTTTGCAGAGTTTGAAAGGGAAAATCTTGCTGAAAGAGTATCTTTTGGTTATGAACAAAAAACTAGAGAAGGTAATTATACTAATACTAATGGTGTTTATGGGTACGATTATATTGTAGGAGAGAAAAAAATAATTGTAAATGAAGAAGAAAAAGATTTAGTTAATAGAATTTTCGATTTATATATAGATGGTAAGTCTTATTTTAAAATTGCCCATTTATTTAATGAAGAAAACGTTCCTACAAAGAGAGGTGGACATTGGGCTTCATCTACAATAAAATCAATAATTAATAACCCATTGTATGTTGGTAAAGTAAGATATGGAGTGCAAGAGAAAAATAAAGATAGATCTTTTACTGTTGATGGTAACGACATAGAACCAATAATTGATGAAGAAAAATGGAAATTAGCAAATAATATAATTGCAACAAGAAAACAATATTGTGTCAGACGTTATCCAAGTGAAAATTCATATTATTTTCATATTATAAAATGTGCAAACTGTGGAGGCAATATTTCAGCTAGACAACAAACTCAAAGTGGTAAATTGTATATTACGTATAGATGCAATAATGCTAGTAGGGGTTTTTGTAAATGTGGTGGATTTTCACACAAGACAATGGAGAAAGCATTTTTAGAATATTTAGATACTTTAGAGAATATGGCTCCTGATAAGAGCATTATGGAAAAAAGAAAAAAAATAGTTAATTCTGAAAAAAAGAAACAAGAAATTAATAAAAAAATTGAAAAATTAGAAAATAAGAAAAAAGTTATTAGGAATCAGTTTATTAACGATTTGATAGATGTAAATGAATATCATGAAATTACTGAGGAAATACAAAAACAACAGAATATACAACAGTCAAAAATTTTAGAACTTGATGAAATTATTGAGGATAGCAACGATTCATATTCTTATGATGATATTAAAGATATTGTAACTAATATAAAATTAAATTGGGGATATTTAACAAATAAGGAAAAACAACAATTTTTAGAACGTTTTGTTGAGGTTATTAAAGTTGATAAATTAACTAATAAGATAATTATTAAAAGTGTAGAATTTAAGAGGTAGGATATGAAAGAATTATTAATTGATGTTTATGAAATAATTATAAGTAACAATTATATTATTATTTCTATTGTTAAAAAAGGTAATAAATTTATAGTAGAAAAGTGTATTGTAAGTAAGGATAACATAAAGTTAATTTATAGTGAAAAATTTAATAAACTAGAAAATGCAAAAGAAAAGTATAATAAATTAAAGACAACTTTATAGTTGTTTTTTTGTTTGGAGGTGTAAAAATGTCAGTTTTTAAAATAGAAAAGAATAATAACTATACTGTTATGTCTAATTATCATTTAAGAGATAAAAATTTATCATATAAAGCCAAAGGATTATTATCATTTATGTTAAGTTTACCAGAAGATTGGGATTATTCTTTAGCAGGTCTTTGTTCCATTAGTAAAGAGGGTAGAGATGGAATTAGATCCATATTAAAGGAATTGCAAGAGTATCATTATTTAGAAATAGAAAAAGTTAGAGGAGAAAAAGGTTATTTTGAATATAATTACTTAATTTATGAAATACCACACTTTGTTAAACTAGAAAATGATAAAGAATATCCAGATACGGAAAATCCACACCTGGATATTCCAGATGTGGAAGAGCCTACACAAATAAATACTAATATAATAAATACTAAAAAACAAATAGATAAAGATGATAAAACGAAATTATCATCTTTTTTTGTTGCTGAAGAACATAATAGACTAACATTAGAATTGATAGATAGTGGATATATAACCGAAAATGATATACAAATATTTTACTATGATGACTTGTTTGATAAATTGCTTGAAGAAAATAATTCTTATAAGGATTTAATACAAATTGTCCATTATATTGTCCCCAGAGTTATTAAGAGAGGTTTTAGAGATGAAGATGGCAATATAATAAAAAATAAATTTGGTTATTTTAAAAACTCTATTATTAGTAATATAAATAAATTGAGTCAAGATATAGAAGATTTATGGAGAGATGATGACTTATTTGGTAGTTTTTACGATATTGATAGATAAATTATTTTTTTAATATGTCATTCATTGATATTTTATGGTTATAACAAATTGTATATAGACATAATGATGTTATTAAATATTTCCCATTCTCATAGCCACTATAAGTTGCTTGAGAAATCATACATTCTGAAGCAATAGTTTCTTGTGTTAGTCCAAGTTTTTGTCTAATTCTTTTTAGTTTATTACCAATTTTTACTCGGTCTAATTTATCTAGTTCTACATAATTATTAACTTTTGATAATCCAGTTACATAATCTATTGAAAACTTATATAAATTACAAAATTTTACTAATTTAGTTAATGGCATAGTATCATGACCATTTTCCCATCCAGCAACAGTTTTAAAAGAAACACCAAATACATTACCTAGTTCCTTTTGTGTCATTTCAAGTTCCTCTCTGCAAAACTTAATATTATTATTCATCATTATAAAAATCACCCAATATAATTTTCACATTAATATGAAAATTATTAGTAAAACTCTGGGTCATTTTATAAAAACGTGATATAATTATGATTGTAGTTTAGGGTATATAACGAAGGAGCTAAATTTATGAAAAAAAATATTAATGAAGAAGAATTGGCTGAATATATATTTAAAACAATAGAAAACGATTTAGTCAAAATTCAAGAAGTGTTAGATTTGGATTTAAAAAATCTAGTTGATGTTATTAATAGCCTTTCGAATGATAAGAAAGATAAAGTTATTAGTTTGCTTATTAATAAACAACTGGAGAAATTAAAAGAATCTTTAACTATGGATATATATAATAAAATTTCAAGAAATGTTGATGAAATTACAGATTATTATTCTAGTAAAAAAGATGGTTTTGATGCAGTTGTTGAAGAGGGTGATAATGTAGCAAATGATATTTTATTTAAAGTTATAGGACACCACGATAGGAAATTAGATTTGCCAATAGATATTGATATATTAAAAAAATATTGCTTTTCAACTGATTTAAGAGAAGAACAATTCTATGATACTCTTATGTGGATTGCTTTAAGATATTTTGCTATATCAGAAAGTATCTCATACTATCAATGGAAAGATAAGTATGAAAAAGATTTAAAAAGTAGTAATTAATATATATTAGCAGTGCCACCCTAAACTATATTAAAAATAAAGAAATTTTGTCATAAAAAAAATCGTCCCTATACTAGCAGACGATCTACTACTCAACCAAACTTCGGTTGAATCAGAATAACACGATACTACTATACTGCATTTGTGTCATCTGACAATATAATAATAGCATATATAAATATTTATTTCAATAAAAACTTTAAAGTAGGTGTGTCAATTTACTGATTAATGTTTTTTGTGATATAATTAATAATAATTTAGGAGCTGTTAATATGAAATCGATATTTTTATTTTGTAATTATGGCATTGCTTATACAACTATTTTAAAATTATATGAAGAAAATATTACATTAATTGATATTGTTAATAATTCAGAGTGTCTTGATAAAATTTTAGGAATCAATAGCAAAAGAGCAGATGAAATAAAAGAAAAAATGCCTGCTGTGTTAAATTCAAAAGAAAATTATTCCTTGTATGATTTAATCACTTATGGGCTTTCTAAAACTATTGTTACATTATTAATTAATAATCACGTTTCTTTTGATGAGATAAATGAGTCGCTTTTAAACAAACCTTTTATTAGTAATTCTACTTATAGCAAAATCATAAATAGCTATAATAATTTTATGCTTAATGTTGATAAAAAACAAGATTTAAATGAACAAGAATTAAAAACAATGATAAAAACCTTTTATAAGTATGAGGTTTTCTCAATTGAAGAACTTTTAAAATTATGTGAGCAAAAGAAATTTAATAATAATAAAATAATGTATTTGATTCAAAATTTACTTAAAAATAAGATTTTAATGAAAAAGAATAATGGCTATTGCTTAATGAAACCTCGATTAGAAGAAATCATTTGCAAAATACCAACTAAAAATAACCATAGAGATATTGTAATAAAAAAATTATATGGTAATACATTAGAAAGTATTGGAAGTCAATATAATGTAACTAGAGAAAGAATAAGACAAATTATTAAAAAAGAAATGGATAAATTTCCTATTACGTATGAAGAAGAAAAATATGAAAAAATTTTTACAACTTATCATTTTGATTGTGAATTGTTTTGTGAACTTTTTCAAGAGAATGTAACTGTATATTATTTTTTGAAAGAAAAGTATAAGCTCGGTGAGCAAGAGCCATCAGAATTAATTGAAAATAATGATGTCAGTAATAGACAACTCGAAGTTTTAAAGAAAAGATATAATTTAGTTTATTTTTGTGGAGAGAATATTGTTGTAAATAGAAATAATTTACTTATAGCCATTTTAAAAAACAATAATAATTCTGTTGAATACAATGAATTAATTAATCAGTATAATAATTTAATTATGACTAATGACTTAAATCTTGATTTGTTATCAGAAACAGATTTCCGAAATGTTGATAGAGTATTAAGCTGTTCTATTAATGTATTATGCGGTTTTGGACGCTACTATAGATATTACAATACTGAGGAATTAGATGATGATGATATTTTAGAATTAAAAGAAATGTTAGATGTAGATGCTGGTGATTACTCTGCTGAATTTTTTTATCAAAATAATTTGGAATTAATGAATCGTATAGATATTAGAAATGGTTATGAATTGCATAACCTTTTAAGAAAGCAAATTGGAAATTTCAATAACAAAATCATTTATAATAGAATGCCTGATATTTTAATCGATTGTAATAGTAAACGTGAGTTTGTATTAAATCAAATACAGGAATTATCTCCTATCAAATTTGAAGAGTTTGTCGATTATATGTATAAAAATTATGGACACAAAATAAACTCGTTTACTGCATTGCTTCAATCTGATTTTAATGAATTTATAACTAATGGAATTATTATTAGCAATAGTTATGAATTTACACCTGAGCAATTTAATGTATTAAAGACAAAACTAAATGCTGATATATATTCTATTGCGACTATAAAAAAGATGATGACAGAATTCTTTAATGTTAATGATTTTAAGTTACTTAATAATTTGAATTTTTCTAAATTAGGCTATAAAATCAGAGGAAATTATATTATGAAGAGTGAAATCACTAATTTAGAAGCATATTTGAGAAATATAATTTTGACAACCGATTATTATGAAGTGAATCGCGAAATGAAACAAATAGGTTCTACTTTCACAAGTTATATGTATAAATTTATATATAATTTAGATTTATTTAAAATAGGTGATGATAAATATATTACAATAAAAAAATTGAATGATTTAAATATAACTAAAGAAAAAATAAAAAAATTTATTGATAGAATGAACAAGAGTATTATTGATAATAATTACTTTAATCTATATACATTAAAAAGAAAATTTGATATGAATTTTTACGATTATAATTTTCCTGATTGCTTTTATGAAACTCTGATATCTACTATTCCTAATGTTAAAACTTTTAGAATGAAAAACAATCTATTATTTATTAAAACTGATAAAAATGTTACAAGAGAGGAGTTTATCAATAGTTTTATTAATAAAAACAAAACTTATATTTCTGAAATAAAAAATGAAATATTAAATACTTATAATATCGAGTTAGAAGAATATTATATTAGACAATTTGTAAATAGGAAAAAATACTATTTTGATTCATCTACAGATTGTATATATTTGAATAAGGATATATATGAAAAGGAAATTGATGATTTTGATATTCTTCAATTTATAGATTGAAACATAAATACATGACAAAAAAATAAAAACTGGAAAAAAATGATTCAATTATATTTTTTCTCCAGTTTTTTTGTGTTATAATATTTAAGAAATGGTAATATAGAAAAATAAGTTAGGAGGGTATAAATTGATTAGATATATTTGTAATAACTGTGATAAACTTATTTGCGAATCAAGCATTTGCCCTGTTTGTAATAATAGAACTTATATTGATAAATCCGAGATTTATTATTGTGACAATTGTAATATACCTTTATTTGATGACGTGTGTTCATTGTGTGGTAATCATGCAAAATATATAGGGACAGATATAAGACCTGTTTTTCCTGAAGAAAGATTGTTATTAGAGGCTATAGAAGGAGAACCATTTAAATATGCTGATTGCTCGATATGGAATACAACAGGTAATAATTATTTTATAAATGGTAAAAAAGTTAAACTTGTGATTAAAGACGTTGTAAATAATATTGATGCTAATAAAATACGTATGATTATTTTACAAAATAAAGAACAGAATCAAAAATACGTAGACAATTTTTATAATCAAAAATACATTTGTGATTTTATAAAAGCTAATAGTACACGTTATAATTTCATTGTTACCGAGGCACATGAATATATAAAAAAAATATCTAAAAATTATGATATGGATTCTATGTTTGTTTCATTTTCAGGTGGAAAAGATTCTACCGTAACAAGCGATTTAGTGATGAGTGCACTTAATACAGACAAAATAATTCATATTTATGGTGATACAACATTAGAATATCCTGAAACTGCTGTTTATCTAGAAAAATTTCGAAAAGCTCATCCGTCAACGCCTTTACTTGTTGCAAAAAACAAGGATCAAGATTTTAATGAATTATGTAAAGTTATAGGTCCACCAAGTAGGGTAATGAGATGGTGCTGTACAATATTTAAGACAGGTGCTATAACTAGGAAAATTGATTCTACTTTTAAAAATAAAATTAAAGTTTTAACTTTTCAAGGATTAAGAAGAAATGAATCATTAGCACGAAGTAAATATGATAGAGAGAGTAGTGGTGCAAAAATTACCAAACAACAAACTGTTGCTCCAATTATTGATTGGCTTGATTTTGACGTGTGGTTGTATATTTTAACAAGAAAAATCCCTTTTAACAATGCATATAGAAAAGGATTTTCTAGAGTCGGTTGCTGGTGTTGTCCAAACAATTCATATTGGTCAGAATATTTGTCAAATATATATATGAAAGAGCAATATGATGTGTTCCATGATATTTTAATTAAATTTGCAAAACAAATAGGCAAAACTGATCCTGAAGAGTACATTTCATCTGGAGGCTGGAAAGCAAGACAGGGTGGCAATGGACTGCATTACAGTTCTAATGCAAAATTAAGTTTTAAGCCATGTGTATTAGAAGAAAACGCTTATAATTTTGATTTAAATAAGCCAATAGATGAAAATTTATATGAATTATTTAAACCGTTCGGCTTAATTGATTTTAATATTGGAAACAAGCGTCTAGGAGAAGTTTATGTGCTTGATAAAAAAACAAAAGAACCAATTTTAAAATTGACTGGCAAAATTGGGCAAAATTTATTGAAAGTATCTGTTTTGAAAGAAACCAAGATATTTAGCAATCCTAAAATAAGAGAAATGTTAATAAAAAATCAAATTACAAAATTTCAAACTTGTATAGGCTGTATGGCATGTGAAAGTGTGTGCAAATTTAATGCTATATCTATAAGGCATAACAAAAAACAATCTGGGGAAAAATTTAATATATCTTACCAAGTAAATGAATCGAAATGTGTTGGCTGTTTAGAATGTGTAAAACATTTTAGTGGCGGATGTTATATGAAAAAAGTTTTAAGAACTAAACAAGAAAAGGAGTAAAGCAATATGAATATGAAAATAAAAATGAAAAGGCATGAAAGTTTTTCTATAAGAGAAGGTTGGCTTGCCAAAGGAATAAAGGCTGTAAAAAAAGACTCCAAAGTATTTTCTTCGTCAGATGCAACTGATATTTTAGGTATTGGAACAAATATGGTTAAGTCGTTAAAATACTGGATGTGTGCTACGTGTTTGATAGAAGAAAAAAATAGAGCTTATGAATTATCTGAATTTGGACAATTGATTGACAAGTATGATCCATATTTAGAAAACATATTTTCATGGTGGTTAATTCATTTAAAAATGATATTAAATATTCAGGATGCATATATCTATAATATTTTTTTCAATAAGTGTGTTGCAAGAACTTTTTCAAAAAGAGATATATATGACCAGATTGCTAGTATACTAACTAATGAAAAGTTAGAATTTAATGAAAATATATTACAAGATGAAGTAAATATGATTATAAAAACATATTCTATTGACGAAAAAATTGATAATCCAGAAAATAACTTTATTTGCCCATTGTCTGAATTGCATTTAATAAAAAAAATAGATGTTAATATGTATGAAAGAATAAAACCTGATTATCGAGATTTAAATTATTTGATTATCTACTATTTGATGATTCAATTGTCTGAAGGTAGGGAATATATAAGTATTGAAGAACTAATGAAGAATGATAATAGTCCTGCTAAATTACTTAATTTAGACAAAAACTTAATAAATGAATACCTTGATGAAATGAAAAGACAAAATTTTATTACAATTAATAGAACGGCAGGTTTAAATATGATTTATTTTAGAAAAAAGTTATCACTTGAAGAAATTATGAAAGAATATTTTGAATGAGGTGTAACATGAAGTATAAGAATATAATTGGAGTTAATGAAAATTTTCAATATTCAGTAAATTTACAGTTTGATATTAATAACATATCAAAAATCAAAGAATATATTCCAACAAAAGATGCTTGTGAATTATTAAAAAAATATTTTAATAGTGTTATAAACTCTAAAAATAGAGCATCAATGCTTATTGGACCTTATGGAAAAGGAAAATCTCATTTACTTTTAGTTTTAATTACTTTATTAAGTAATTATAATTCTGATGATGAGATAGAAATAAATAATTTAATTAATAAAATTAAGAGAGTGGATGAAGAATTATATAATATTTTAATCGAGATAAGAACAAAAAAAATCAAATTAATGCCTATTATTATTAATAGCAATTATGCGGATTTAAATCAGGCTTTTTTGTTGGCTCTTTCAGAATCATTAGAACGAGAAAATATCTCTGATATTGTTGTAAAAACATATTTTGATATTGCATTAAATGTTATTTTGAAATGGGAAGAAAGAGACAAGGAAATAATAGAACAGTTAAAAAAGTGTTTATCAGAACAAGATTATACTTTAAAAGAACTAAAACAAGGATTAAAAAATTATTCTGAAAAATATTATGATGCATTTAAAAAAGTTTATAGTTGCATCTTGCATGGACAAGAGTTTAATCCTCTTGTTAATTCAGATTTGGTAAAAACATATAAAGATATGACATATGAAATAAAAAAATACGGTTTTGATGGAATATTTATTGTTTTTGATGAATTTAGCAAATTTTTAGAATATAGTGAAAGTTCTCATATAATGAAAGATTTGAAATTGTTACAAGATTTTGCTGAACTAGCTAATAGAACTGGAACTGATGAGCAAATACATCTTAGTTGTATTACTCATAAGGCTATGAATCAATATACTAAAAACTTAAGTGATGACAAAATTAATGCTTTTAGAACTGTTGAAGGAAGATTTAAAGAACTATATTTTAATAGAAGTATTGAACAAAATTATGAGATAGTGTCTTATGCTTTGTCAAAAAAGAGTCAATTTGATTTATATTATCAATCATTTTTTGATGAAAATTTAAAATTTTATTTAGATGTTAAAGAAAATTCTATATTTAAAAACATAGATAATATTGAAGATATATTGTTTAAAGGATGTTTTCCTTTAAATCCGATAACTGTTTATTGCTTGATTCAACTTTCTGAAAGAATTGCACAAAACGAAAGAACTTTATTTACTTTCTTAACTGATGACGATCAGAATGGATTAAAATATTTTATTGAAAATAATGATAGTGGCTTATTTAATGTTTCTAAAATATATGATTACTTCAAACCAATATTTAAAAAAGAAAATGATTCTTTAATTAAAGATATATGGTTAAAATCCGAAAATGCTTTAGGTAAATGTAATGAAAATATTGAAAAAGACATTATCAAAGTTATTGCCATAATATATATGGTTAATGAAATAGAAATTCTTGTTCCAGATGATATGACAATTAGATCTGCTTTACAATTAGACGAAAAAAAATATATTGAAATTATAAACAAATTAATAGAAAAAAGTGTTATAAAAAGAAAAAAAATAACAAATGAGCTAGATTTTACAACAATGTATAATAGAGAATTATCTAAAGAAATTAAAAGATTAAGTGAAGAACAATATTATGATGTAAATTTAAAAGATACAATTAATGAGGTTATTACAAAAACTTATTCTCTTCCAAGAAGATATAATGATGAATATAAAATTACGAGATTCTTTTTAAATATTTTTATGACAGAAAAAGAACTGCAAGAAATAAGAAATTTTGATATTTTATTTGAAAACAATTATTGTGATGGCATTATTATAAATTTAATTAGAGAATCAAGAAATGTTCAAATAGTTAAAGACTATTTTAAAGAATGTGATAATGATCGAATCGTTTTAAAAATTCCTAAAACAGTTTTCCCAAAAACTTTAATATCATTACTACGAGAATATAAATCTATCAAGTATTTAATGAATAATTTTATAAAAAATGAATCAAATAATGAATTAGAAATAATGAAAAAGGAGACTGTCGAATTATTAGACGAACAGTTAAATATGTATTTTTCGGAAGATAATATTCAAGAATATATTTATAGAAACAAAAGTGAGAAAAAAATTAAAAATTTAAGCTCATTTTTATCTGATATATGCACATCAGTTTATAGTGGAACACCAATTATTAATAATGAAATGATAAATAAAAGAGATTTGTCTGCACCTATTAAAAAAGCGAGAGATATAGTAATAGAAACAATTTTAAATGATGATAAATCATTAATAAAAAGTAGAACAAGTGCAGAGGCGACAATTTATAAAGCAATAGTTGAAAAAAAGGAAAATAAATCAATTAAACACATTATAAATATAATTGATGACTTTATTTCTAAAAGCGAAAATAATAAAATAAGTTTTGATAAATTATATAAAAAATTGGAAAGTAAACCTTATTCATTAAGAAAGGGAATTATTCCCATCTTAATATCGATTTCATTATATAATTATTCCGATATTATTGTTGTATACTTTATGAATAAAGAAATAGATTTAAATGCAAATAATTTAGTAAAAATAAACGAAAATCCTGATAAGTATTTTATATTAACGGAGAAAGGTACTACTGACAAAATTAAATATTTATCTAACTTAATGTGTATTTTTAATATAACTAATATAGACAACCAAAGAGTAAATTTAAAAAAGTTAGTAGATGCAATGAAAAAATGGATATTGTCTTTGCCAAGAATTTTAAGGGAGTATACAACGGACTACGATTATTTAAAAGTAAAAAAAGAATATATTGATGTTAAAAATGAATTATTAAAACCAGATATTAATAATAATGAATTTATATATAAGAATCTTATAGATATTTTTAAGACTACTAATCTTGATGAGATTTGTAATAATATTTCCACTATGAAAAAGTTTTTTGATCATTTTATGGATGATTATTCTGAACTGTTGATTGAAAAAACAAAAAAAATGTTTAATTCAAAATTTAAGGGAGGTTTGAATTCTTTACTAAAAGAATGGTTTTCTAATAATAAGTTAGATAATTCTCCAATGGTTTATGACTTGAAAACAAAGCAATTAATTGATTATATTAAAGATTTAACAACACATGATGAAAAGGATATTATAGAAGGAATTTCAAGAATAATAACTGGTTTTTATATAGAGGACTGGTCTCCAAGTGAAATTCAAAATTATGAAACTGGTTTGGAAATGATAATTGATAGGATAAAAGATATTGATAATATAACTCCTAACGAGTCCAACAAAATCACTTTAATATACGGTGATGAAACAGTAGAAAAATATATAAATTCAGAGGATAAAATATCTGCTATTGGAAACACAATGAAAAATAATATAGAAGAAATTATTAATGAGTATGGAGAATCATTGTCTGAACAGGAGAAAATATCAATTTTAATTGATATTGTTAGACAATATATGTGAGGTGGAATATGATTTATTTTGATAATGCTGCTACTACTTATCCAAAACCAGAAAAAGTTTATACAGAATTAGATATAGCGAATAGAAATGCTTTTAATACTGGTAGAGGTAGTTATAAAAGTGCAAGAATAGCTTCGACTATAAAAGAAAATGTTAGAGATAAAATTTTAAATTTAAACAATATGAATGGGAAAGTAGTATTTACTTGTTCCGCTACAATTGCGTTAAATGACATTATTTTCGGCATGGATGTTAAGGAAAATGATTATATTTATATTAGTCCATTTGAACATAATTCAATTATTAGACCTTTAGAAGAGTTGAAAAAAAGAAAGAAAATACATATTGAAATTTTACCATTTAATAAAAGCACGTGGGAACCAGAGTATGAAAAAATTAATGATTTATTTGCGATACATAACCCAAAAGCAGTATTTATTTCTCAGGTGAGTAATGTAACTGGATATTTACTACCTTACGATTTAATCTTTGAATCATCATCAAAATATAATTCTATCAATGTGCTAGATGCATCGCAAGGTTTTGGAGTTGTACCTATTAAGCAGTATAGCAATATATCATATGTTGTATTTGCTGGTCATAAGTCTTTATATGCATCTTTTGGAATAGCAGGATATATTAAATTGAAAAATGATAAATTAAATAAACGCATTTTTGGTGGTACAGGTTCTGATACGATGAATCCAGAAATGACTGATGATTTTCCAGATGGTTACGAAGCAGGTAGTCCTAATATTGTTGCTATACGTGGTTTGAATGTTAGTATTGATTGGCTAAATAGTGTCAATATTTATGAACATGAAGTGGAATTAACTAAATATCTGATTCAAGAATTGAAAAATATTGAAAAAGTAAAAGTGTTTATTCCAATAGACAACACTAAAATATTTGGAGTTGTGTCAATAGGTGTAGAGGGTTATTCTTCTTCAGATGTTGGAACTATATTAGATGATGAGTATGATATTTGTGTTAGAACAGGCTATCATTGTGCTCCATTAATACATGACTTTATTGATTCTTTGTTGTATAATGGTACTATAAGAGTTAGTTTGGGTTATTTTAATCGAAAAGAAGATATTGATTGTCTGATTAAAGCATTGAAGTCGCTGTAAAGGAGATGAATTATGAGTTTATTAGATGTTAATTTAAAAAAAGAGTATAGATCACCAAGAGATAACATTGTCAATGATTTTTATATTCCACTTTTAAAAGAAGCTACATTATATAAAAGGAGTGTTGGTTTTTTCTCTTCTTCTTCACTGTTAGAGATATCATATGGAATTAGTCATTTAATTAATAATGGTGGAAAAATAAATTTAATTGTTTCTCCTAATTTATCCGAAGAAGATATTGAAGCTATAAATAAAGGTTATGAGGTACGAGATAATATTATAGAAAGAGTTTTGTTACAATATATTACTGAGCCTCAAAATTATTTTGAAGAAGAAAGACTGAATATGCTTGCCACTTTGATTGCTCAAGAAAAATTAGATATTAAAGTTGCCTTTTCTTTACAGAATAAAAGACTAGGTTTATATCACGAGAAACTTGGCTTGATTTATGATTATGACAATAATGTGGTGGCTTTTTCTGGATCGATGAATGAATCTGAAAATGCTTTTATTCATAATTACGAGGTGGTTGATGTATTTACATCATGGAACGAACAAGATTGGGTAAATCTAAAAGAAACTGCTTTTGATAATCTATGGAATAATAATGATAGTAATGCAAAGGTGTTTGATTTTCCAGAGGTTGTAAAGAACAAATTGCTATCGTATAAGAAAAATTCTGTTGATTGGGAAATCGATCAAAAAGAATTTAGAAATAAACACGTAGATAGTACAATAGAAAAGTTAAAAAGTGTAACAAATTGTCCAGAAATACCAACTGGTTTACAACTGTATAAATACCAAGAAGAAGCAATCAATAATTGGAAGGAAAACAATTATAATGGGATTTTTGATATGGCAACAGGAACAGGAAAAACATATACAGGGTTGGGAGCTATTACTCAATTATATAAAGATTTAAAAGGAAGACTTGCAGTCGTCATTGTTTGTCCATATCAACATTTAGTAAATCAGTGGGTAGAAGATATAGTTAATTTTAACATCAATCCTATTATTGGACATAGTTCATCTGAACAAAAGGATTTTAAAAAAAGACTGAAAATGGCAATTATGGATTATAACCTAGAAGTTAGAAATTTTTTCTGTTTTGTTTGTACTAATGGAACTTTTGCAACTGAATATATTCAATCACAATTAAACAATATTAGAGGTAATGTATTACTTGTTGTAGATGAAGCCCATAATTTTGGTGCACAGAATCTAAAGCAAACATTAACAGATAAATTTAATTATAGATTAGCACTTTCTGCAACATTAGAAAGACACGGAGATGAAGAGGGAACAAAAGCCTTATACGATTATTTTGGCAAAAAGTGTATAGAATTCACATTAGAAGATGCTATAAATGGTAGAGATGGTGAAAAGTTTTTAACTCCTTATCAATATCATCCTATTGTTGTGTATTTAACAGAAGATGAACTAAACGAATATCATTCTTTATCTAGGGAAATAGCAAAATGTATTATTAAAAAAAATGGCAAAACCAAACTATCTGATAAAGGTAAAATACTTGCTCAAAAAAGGTCAAGATTGGTAGCAGGAGCAATTAATAAAATTTCCGCTTTAGCAAGAGAAATTAAACCGTATAGAAATGATAATCACATTCTGGTATATTGTGGTGCTACTAAGATTGCAATGCAAGATGATAATGGCGATGATATGCGTCAAATTGAGGCTATAACAGAAATGCTAGGAAATGAAATGGGAATGCATGTTGCTGAATTTACCTCTAGAGAAGATAGTTATACTAGAGATTTATTAAGAAGGAAATTTTCAGACGGAGATTATTTGCAGGCATTAGTTGCAATAAAGTGTTTGGATGAAGGTGTGAATATACCAGCAATTAAAACTGCATTTATTTTAGCAAGTACAACAAATCCTAAAGAGTATATTCAAAGAAGAGGAAGAGTGCTTAGAAAATATCCAGGGAAAGAATTTGCAATTATATATGATTTTATTACTCTTCCTAGACCATTAGATGAAGCAATTAATTTAACTTACGATGAAATTAAATGTGAAAAATCGATGGTTAGAAATGAGGTTAATAGAATTATTGAATTTAGCAGATTAGCAATAAGTCGAATGGAGTCGGACAAGTTAAGATATGAGTTAGAAGATACATATAGATTGAATGAAAATGATTTGTCTGATGATGTAGAAATTGAGGAGGAGTATTATGAATAGCAATGATGATTTCAAGAACGAAGAAATTGAAGTGTTAAATCAAAATGATATTGATAATGAAAAACTTAAAAGAATCGTTAAAAATATCATAACTTTAGAAAATGATAATGTTAAAACTAGAGAACTAAATGATGAGGATATGAAGAAAAAAATAGAAAAAATAATAGAGGAGGAAATAAAATGTTGCTAAAAAAATTATCTTTAACAAATTTTAGACCATTTAAAGGTGAACACTCTATTGAATTTTCTACTGATAAAGAAAGAAATGTAACTTTAGTAATGGCAGAAAACGGTGCAGGAAAAACAACATTAGCACAGGCATTTCAATGGGTATTATATGGCAGAACAGAAGGATTTAAGAATAAATCCGTCTTAAATAGTATTGTCGAAAATGAGATGATGGGTGGAACGAATCAGTGTGTAACAGTGTCGTTAGAGCTGGAACATAATAAAACAGAATATACCATTATTAGAAAACAAATTTATAAAAAAGATATTAATGGTAATGTTAAACCAGATAATTCAATATCAGAAATTTATATCAAGAATAAAGATGGACAAACGGTTGTTAATAATGAACTTAAAAATCCTGCAACAATTGCAAGCATTCTACCCGAATCTTTATCCAAATATTTTTTCTTTGACGGTGAGAGAATTGAGAAAATGGCTACAGAGGTTAATGAAGGTAAAAGCGACGAGTTTAAAACTGCTGTACAAAATATATTAGGATTAACAGCTTTAACTAATGCAATTAATCATCTTAACCCTAAATCAGGTGCAAGTGTTATTGGAAGATATATTGCTCAAATAGATCAGGCTGGTGGTCAACAAACAAAAGAATTAAGAGATACAATATATTCTAGTACCGAAAAAATAGAAAAAAATAATATAGAAATCGAAAAAACAGAAGAAGAAATTGAATATTATAATAAAGAAATAGATAAAACTAAAGCAGATATTTTATCTTATGCAGAAGTTGAAAAGCAACAGCAAGCATTAAATCGACTTAATGATGATTTGAATAGAGAACAACAACATAAAATTAATGCTATTTCATTATTAATGAGCAATTTTAATAAACAAACATATTATTTTATGACTAGAAAATTAATAAATGATGCTTTAAATGAATTGAAAGATACAGACAATGTAGATAAGGGTGTTCCAGATGTTAGTGCTTCAACAATAAAATATTTGATTGATAGAAAAAAATGTTTATGTGGTTGTGATTTAGATGATCCTACATCTAAAGCTGTTCAAGAGTTAACAGTATTATTAAAGTATATACCACCAGAATCATTAGGAGGATCAATTAATCAGTTTCAAAAACGTTCTAGATGGGTTATTAAATTAAGTGATAGTTATTTTTCTAATATTGAAACTCAATTAGGTGCAATTAGAGGATGTAGCAATAAAATCGAAGAACTAGAACATGAAATAGGAGAAATCGATGACACAATTTTAAAATCTTCTAACGCAAAAATTAAGGACTTCAAGAGTAGACAAATCGAAATGGAGCATACACGTAAGTCTCTTAAAGATAAATTAGAAAAATTAAAAATTGACAATGGTATTCTAGATGGAAAGATTAAAGAAGCAGAAGCAGAAATAAGTAGATTACAATTAAAAATAGAAAAAAATCAGTTGCTTGAAACGAAAATATTATATGCAAGAGCAGCATATAATAGATTTAAACAAACTTATGAGTTTCAGGAAGCTCAAACTAGAGAAAAATTAGAGGATCAAATTAATCAATTGTTCAAACAAATCTATGCTGGTGGAATGACTATTAATATTGATGAAAAATATAAAATTAATTCATATGTAAATGAACTTCAAGATAATAGTTCGAATATTGATGCAAATACAGCAAGAAGTTATTCTATTATTTTTGCATTTATTGTAGGTGTTATTAACTTGGCTAAACAAAAAGTCAATGATAAGACATCTGAAAGTAGTATTGTAACCGATGAATATCCACTTGTGATGGATGCTCCATTATCTTCATTCGACCAAAGAAGAATAAAAAATATATGCGAAGTAATTCCAAGTATTGCTAGACAAGTAATAATTTTTATTAAAGATTCAGATGGTAATATTGCTAAAAATGAAATGAGAGATAAAATAGGAATAGAGTATGAAGTGTCACTTCGAGATAAAAATTTTCCAGTTGATAGTAAAATAACAAAGGTGGGTGATTAATAATGTTTGAAAATGATTATGTTTTTAAAGGAAAACACGCTAATATGGTTACTAGGTTGACTTCTGAAATTGATAGTGAAACAAAATTTAAATTATTCGATAGAAATGTAGATGTGCTAATCATCGCACCTATTGTAGGATTTTTATATGGCAGAACAGCTCGGAGAGATGAAAGTGTTCAAACTGATAATGTTAAAAAAATTAATTATCAGCAAATGAGTAATGAAGCTGATAATTTGAAGTTTAATTACCAATTAATAATGTTATTACACGAAAAAGATAAAATAGAGATTGAACAAAGATTAAATAGAGCATTTAGATATACTAAAGATTCTCCTGAAATAGAAGAGTGTTATAAGATTTATGAACAATATATATTAGGAGGAATTGAAGTTTTAGATGAAAAACTTTTAGTAGATGCAACAAATGTGGATGATTATATAAATAATATATATAATTTTATAAACGATTATAATGACCGATATAATAAAACGATTTCTGATGAAGAACTTTTAAAATTATGTATGGGCAATTAAAAAAGATTTGGTTATTTAATTTCCAAGTCTTTTGTTTTGCCACAAAGCCAATCAATAGATACCTTATAATGTTTTGCAAATTCAATTAAAGCATAAGTATGAATATACATTTTACCTAATTCACATTTAGAGTAATTTGATTGATCTACATTAATGATATTTGCAACCTTTTCTTGAGTATGCTTATTATTAGTTCTTATTTTCTTTAAATTATTACCTAAAACACTTTTATCGATTTTATCGTTGATAACATCATATTTTTTAGTGTTAGTAAGCCCACAAATATAATCTAAACTCACACCATAATAATTACAAAAATCATTCAATTTTGGAAGAATAATAGCATCAAGACCATTTTCCCATCCAGCATAAGTTGACCTACTTACACCTAAAACATCAGCTAGTTCCTTTTGCGTATTTCCAAAGTAAGTTCTTATATCTTTCATTCTTTCATAAATCATACAACGACACCTCTAATATAATTTTCCCATTTAAAATAGAAATATTTAAAAAATGTCGGTGTATTACCTAAAAACGTGATATAATAAGAACAGAAAGGAAGGATATAGTGTATTATTTAGATTTTAAAGATTATGTTCGAATTGTATTAAAATCCTTACTTGCAACATTAATAATAGTTCCACTTTTCATTGGAATTTGTTTCTTAGTAAAAACTAATATAGATTTTTCTTATTTTGTTTGTGATTCATGTGATATTCCAAGAGATTTAGCAATATCAGTTATGAGTATGGGGTTTGCTAATAATATGATATTTTTATTAAGCGTTTTTGAGTTTGGAGTTATTTATTACTTATTTAATAAAATAAAAAACTCCAAACTCTATACTATTGTTTGGGAATTTATGACAAATTTATGAAATAGTGTGATTTTATGACAAATTTATGAAATAGGTTATAAATATCATATTTATGTGGTACAATTATTTACATAAGTCCAAATTAGTATTTGTGTAGTGAAAAGAGGATTTAGTATGCTAGAAGAAAAAAGAAAAAATATTTTCAACTTGATGAAAGAATTACAAGATAAGCAACATAAGGAATTACATGAAGTAATACCAAAAATAGATGATGGAGTTAATTTAGATGATTTTTCAAAAAATCATAGTAATAGGGATTTGAAAGATGTTTATATATTTAAAGATGATATTAATAAAGGTAATATCTCCTTTGGGTTATACTTAATAAATTATGAACACACCGATCCTATTACTTTAGATAAAGATTATCAGCCGTTACCTTTAAATAAGAGATTATTATTTGAGTACGGTGCAGTTGTATCGTTCCCAGTTGGCAATTATGATTTAGATATTTCTGGAGTATTTGGTGGTATTGAGGAAGATAAAGAAACAGCAATAAATAAATACAACCAATTAAGACAATATATAAATATGATGTCTGAAGAAAAACTTTTAGATGCTATTGAAAAAAACATTTTAAAAGAGTTAAATTGTTAAAAAAGTGATTATTTTAAAAGCAACATAAAAAAAGCATAAAACGACATGAAATAGACATGGAATAAACTTGACTCCATCTTGTCAAGTGGTATAATAATGTAAAATAAACAAATTATGCAAAGAGAGAGATTATTTCTTTGCTTTTTGTTTATTTTTTTTAATAAAAACTATTGACACTTATTTCTAAAACCGTTAGAATATAAGGCAATTTATTTGTTGATGTAATGGCAGATGCTATTATTAATAAAATTTAGAGTTGTTAGGGTAGAAAAAGCAGTATCATTTCTATTTTGAGAACAGTTACTGACTTTTTCGCCCCTTTTTTATGAAATGAGGTTATAAGATGATTTCTAGTAAAAAAGGATGTTCTTCAGCTGGCTGTTTAAGTGTAAATAGTTGCTATAATAATGCGAGTATTTTTAAAGTCTCTAAAAATAACGTATTAAGAATTATAACGAGAGAAAGTTAAGGGCTTTTGCCCCTCTAATTTTCTCTCTTTTATTTTATATTGAAAGGGTGGTTACTTTGAATACAAATTATGAACAATGTTACGAAGAAGAATATGCAGACAATTTTACATTAACAAAAGAAGAAATGGTAATCTATGATATACTAGCGACTTATGAAAAAGTTATAGAAAAGTTAAGAGAATTAAAAATAGCTAGAAATAAGTTTATTAATGGTTATCATGTTAGATTAACTGCTAATTATAGACCAAGATTAGAGCAATTCTCAAATAATGTTTCTGACTCTGTTGGTAAAGCAGTTGAATATAAACTTGATAGTGAGCAAGCCTATAATGAGTTTAATATTCAACTTAACAAATTATACTCTATAATGTCTAAAGAGGAAAATGCTTATATTAATGATTGCTTACTATGTGGTAAATCAGAAGCATCATTAAGGACTAAATTTGATTTAGGCAGAGAAGCATTTAATACTATTAAAAATAGTGCAATCATTAGATTTGGTATCGTATTTAATATAATTGTTTATAAATAATAAATTGAAAAGTAACCGTAGGAGCCTTTTTAGACTCTTTTTTTTTGCATTAATTTTATGAGTTTATAGGGATCTCATTATCAAAAAACTAACCTTGAAAGGAGTGATGAAAATGCACATTTTCAATAAACGACAGAAAATACCGTAATTTTTAGAAAAAATCAAAAAAACTCTTGCAAAATTTCTTTTTTAGAGTGATAAATAGAATATGTTATATCCGTTGTCAAAGTGCATTAAAATGCAATATAATGATTTTGGAGTTAGGAGTTGAATAGTTATATGACCACTAAAAGAAAGATGCTTAAAAGAGTTATTTTGGTAATTATAGTATCATTATTTCTTTTTGGTACTGTAATAGGTATAGGTATTATAAATAATAGAGATGTTTCAAAAGAACAATCATCAAAAACACGATTAAATTCTGATTTAAAAACAGAAAGTATAACCGAAGAAAGAGAAGAAGATGATGATAATGAAGAAAAACTTGAAACTAAAAAGAAAGAAGAAATAGAAGAAACACCAAAGGAAGAAGCGCCACAAATTGAGGCTAATACAAATGAAACATATACAACTCCTAAAAATGATACTAACACTAATAACCAGCAAACAACAACACCAACTCCACCCCAAACTACAACTCCACCAGTAGTAGAAGAACCTAGTTGCACACCTAAAAAATTTTATACGGTTTTTAGAGCAGACTTTGATTCTATGGAAGAATGTAATAGAGTTGGAGAACTTTATAAAAAAGAATACGGGTATTACGGATATTTTTGCGATTATACTACTGATGACTGTGGTGTTATGTACTATATGCTGACTATGTTTGATGGAAATAATAACTATATTGCTTATCCAGATATTCCCAAGCCTTGATAGGCTTTTTTCTTTTGGTAAAAAATAGGAGGAATTTATGAAAAAAATAAAAAATAAGATAATTAATGGTTTGATGTTATTGCTAGTTGGAATTTCATTTATACCATCAGTAAATGCATCAACTTATAATGAAACTTTTAATGATAAATCTCAATGGATAAGTGGAGATTATATCTTAAAGGTAAAAGGAAGTACAAGAAAATACCAACAGATGACAGTAATTACTAGAAATTCCGATGGAAGTTTCGTTTACTGTATTGAACCTGGTACTCCAGTTTCAGATGGAGCTGTTTATCCAGGACAAGATTTTGACCAATCCTATGTAGGACAGATGACACAAGAGCAATGGAGAAGAATTACTTTGCTTGCATATTATGGTTACGGATATGGAAACCATACTGACATACATTGGTATACTGTAACTCAATATTTAATATGGCAAACAGTACCTCATGGTTATGACATTTATTTTACTGACTCATTAAATGGTAATAGGATTACTAAATATACTGATGAGATTAATGAGTTAAATAGATTAGTAGAAGAACATAATATTAGCCCTAACTTAAGTAGTGATACTATTGATATGGTTATTGGAGATACAGTAGAATTAACTGATTCTAACAATGTATTAAATAAGTTTGAAGTTGTTGATACTGATAATGTTAGTGTTTCTATTAGTGAAAACACATTAAGTATCACTGCAAATGATGTTGGCGATGGTAGTGTTACTATCAGTAAAAGAGATAAAAATTACTCACATCCTGCAATTATTTATTATCATCCTACATCACAAGATTTAATGATGAGAGGAGCTTACGATCCGATTGATGTAAATTTAAAAATTGAAATCGTAGGTGGCAAAGTGTCAGTTAAAAAAGTTGATGCTGATACTGGCTTGGGCATTGCTCAAGGAGATGCAACTTTAGATGGTGCAGTATATGGTATTTATGATTTAGAGGGAAATAGAGTAGGCGAAGTTATTTCAAAAGGTGGAGAATATATAACAAGTGATTATTTGCCATCTTTAGGTACGTTTTTTCTAAAAGAAGAAAAATCCTCAACTGGATACGAACTTAACGAAACCAAGTATTTTTTTAATATTACGAAAGATGACTTGTATCCAGAGGTAGATGTTACAGAGAAAGTTATTGAACGTGATTTAAAAATATTTAAAGTTTATGCTAGTGATGAAACAGGATTCTTAACTGGTGAGCCTAATGTAACTTTTGATATATATTTAAAGTCAACTGGCGAAAAAGTAACAAGTATTACTACTGATGAAAACGGTTATGCAACAGCAACTTTACCATACGGTATTTATACTGTAAGACAAGTAACAACAACGGAAGATCATGAAATGGTAGAAGATTTTGAAATAGTCGTAAATGAATATTCAGAAGATCCAATTTACAAGTTGCTTGCAAATGCAGAAATTACTGCTAGATTAAAAGTTATAAAAATTGATTCAGAAACTGGAAATACTATTCCAGTAGCAGGAATTAAATTTAAAATTTTTGATGTTGAAAATAACGAATATGTATGTCAAGTTACAGACAAAGAACAATGTGTTTTTGAAACTAATGATGAGGGAATTTTACTTACACCATTACCATTAGAAAGTGGAACTTATCGTTTAGAAGAACAAGACCAAAAGTTAGATGGTTATTTATGGAATGAAGAAGCCTTAACATTTGCTATTGGAGATGATTCTACTTTAATTAATGATGATGTATTTGGTGCTATTGTTGAAGTGGAATTTGAAAATACTCAAGTTAAAGGAAAAGTAGAAATCAATAAAACTGGAGAAGAACTTATCATTGAAGATGACTCTTATCATTATGAAAAAATTAAACTTGAAGGAGCAGAATTTGAACTTCGTGCAAATGAAGATATAATTGTTGGAGGTAAAACTTATTATAAGAAAGGCGAGTTAGTTACTATTTTGGTTACCGATAAAGATGGTTATGCAAGTATAGATAACTTACCTTTAGGAAAATATACACTAAAAGAAGTAAAGTCTGCTAATAACAATGTTCTTGATCCAAATACATACGAGTTTGAACTTGTTTATGAAGATCAATATACTGAAGTGGTATATAAAACATTTACTCTTGATAATAAGTATCCAAAAGGCGAACTTGAATTTACCAAAACTGATTTAGTAACTGGAGATCCACTACCTGATACGAAAATTGAAATCTTTACAGAAAATGGAGTTAAAGTTTTTGAGGGAAGAACTGACGAGAATGGAAAAATCATTATTACTGATTTACCAGTTGGCAAATACTTTATTTTAGAATCAGATGCACCAGATGGATATATTTTAAACGAGGAGAAATTGTGGTTTTCTATTACTGAAAACGGAGAAATTGTTAAAGCAGATATGACTAATGAAAAGATTGTTGAAGTTCCTAATACATTACAAGAAAAAGACATTCTTATTGAAATTATTTCAGCAACACTTTTATTATCAGGTATAGGAATTATTATTTATGCAAAAAAGAAAAGTAAAAATAGAAAATAAGCACTTGTTAATTATAATAAGTGCTTTTCTTATTCTTGGTAGTATTTTTTTGCTTGTCTATAAATACTATGGTTTATATGAAAATCACAAGCAAGAAGAAAAAAGTATCGAAATATTTTTTCAAGAAATACCACAAATAGAACAAGAAACAACTGAAGAGCAAGTTGAAGAAGAAAGTAAAAAGGAAAGTGTTATAAACTATATAGCAGTTTTAGAAATCCCAAAAATCAGTTTAAAACGAGGTTTAGTTGATAAAAACAGTAAATATAATGATGTTGATATAAATATATATACCTTAAAAGAATCAATATTTCCAAATGAGCAAACTAATAGTCATGTTATTTTAGCATCTCATTCGGGGAGTGGTTATCATGCTTATTTTAGAAAATTAAATAATTTAGAAATGAAAGATAAAGTTTATTTATATTATGAAAATATCAAATATATTTATGAGATAACTGATAGATACGAGGTTGAAAAAACAGGAACTGTAAGTTTAAGGCAAACAACTGGCTCTGATATTACTTTAATTACTTGTGTTAGTGGTACAAATAAACAAGTTGTCTTTGTTGGCAAACTAATAGAAAAGGAGAATTATTAATATGGAATTTGAAAATAGTGGAATGGGTAGATGTGTTGTTTTAAAAGAAAGCGATACTCAATATACATTAGTCTATGCTATTCAAAGTAAACAATTCATTGTTGTTTCTGATTTAGATAAAGAAACAGGTAGTTGGTTACATGGTCATTACTTTGGACATGATTTAGATAGCGCTTTATCTAGCTTTAACAAGGAAACAGAAAAAGTACAAGATGACTTGGAAAGGTAGGAAAATCAAATGGAAAAAGTTGCAGTATATGCTAGTTTTAAAGACCAAAGTAGAAAGTCGATTGATTTTTTTCTAAACCGAGTAGCCGATTGGTGTCTTATGAAAAATTACGATTATACTCTTTACTTTGATAAAGTAAAAAATAGGTTAGATTTAGATAGAAAAGAATTAAATGACTTAAAAGAAGATATTGAAAATGGAGAATACTCCAAAGTGATAATTAAAGATATAACACAATTATCAAGAAATACAGTTCATAACATGGAATTTTTGCGATTTTTAGAAGATAATGATTGCAAAATAGAAAGTATGGACGGAACTGATTTAACTTTATATAAAAAAATATATGAAAGATTTAATAAAATGAAGGAGGAAAGAGAAAGATGAATAATGAAAAAGAAAGAGAAGTAAGAAACTCTAAAAATAGTTTTGAATTAGAAGGGAATGTTGCTAATATAAATAACATTTATACCAATCAAAATGGTAAGAAAATGTTAAGATTTGATTTAGCACAAAATAATAATGGTAATACTCAATATGTTCCTATTGTTTTAAGGGGAGAATTAGTAAACACTTATGGTAATGAAATTCAAAAAGGAGACTGGATCTCTGTTAAAGGAAGAATATCTACTTATACAAAAGATGTTGAAAAAGATGGAAAAACATATAAAGATAAAGCAATAGATATTTTAGGCTTTGAAATTACTGATAGAAAAAATAATAAAGTTTATACTTCCGATGGTCAAGTTCAAGAATTAAAAGATAAATCAAAAGATGAAATGGAAAGATAAGTATGAGTAAGTATCAATATAAAATATTAAGTTATTGGAACAATGCAGATGATTTATATGTCAATTACATTGTAGAAGATACCGAAACTAAAAATACAGTCAATGCAATAGAATATTACAATAGCTCTGATTTTAGTTGTGATTATAATTCATCTTCAGTAGAGGATATTATAGATTCATTAACAGAACTAATCAAAGAAAACAATGGATTAGAATTTAATTTACCAAAAGTAAGTGAGGCAAGTCCATTACTTAAATACGTATATGATTATGTTTGTGAAAGTGATGCTGATATGTGTCATATTGATTATAACGATTGGGAAGAATTAAAAGAAGATGAAGAATTTATTGATGAAGATATTAATACTCTAAAAAAGGAAATTGATAAATACAATCTACATAGTTATATAACACTAGATGATGGCGAGTATATGATATGTGGTTATGGTGGTTTACAATGTTGCTTTAATGATGATAGAGTAAAGGAGCATGATGAACTTGAAAGATGAATTAAAAAAAGGACAAGCATTTATAGGTGTTGATGATAAAAAATATTATTTTCTAGGATTTGACTATGATGATCAAATATTCTTTACTAATTTAGATTTATGGACTGATAAAGAACAAAGTTATATGACTAAAAGCAATATTTTTATTAAAGAGGTTTTAGATGAAAAATCAGAGATAATTGAAAATAGTACATGGTATTATCAGTCTATGAAAGAATTAGATAATTCTACTATGGAAGAAAAAATTAAAAGATGCTTGGATATTGTTAAAAACTCAAATACAAAAGAATTTGAATTAAGACCTACTGAGATAGGTCCATTAGTAAGAGGACAAGCATATAGTAAAGAGTTTAATCAATATTATGAGGTTATTGGTTTTATCGTTGACAATAATATTTATTTAGATTCTGAATTGAAAGCCAAACAAAAAGGCTTTTTTGCAATCTATCATTCTAATTGTGAAAGTACAGTACCATTAATATTTGAAAGAAACTTTAGTGATAAAGATAATTCATTTGATGGTAAACACTTTGTAGCAGGTAATGATGATAGAGTTGATATTGAAGATGTTATTTGTAATAAAGAATTAGTTAATTCTTATATGAATGATACACTATCGGATAGATTAGAGAATAACAACAAAGATATGTCAAAATAAAATATAAAACTGTGCAATTATTAGGTAATAGTTGCACAGTTATTTTTTTGTATATGAATAAAGGAAAGGGTGAATATAATGAAGAATTTTTTAAGTACGTTAGCAATTCAACAATTAGAGGGTGGAACTTATACAATAGATACTGTTTTAAATGTAATTAAACAAATAACTGACTGGGCATTAGCAGTAGGCATATCACTTGCAGGCATTGCATTAGTAGTTAGTTTTATTATGTATGCAGTTGTAGATGTCGATCAAAAACCTAGAGTAAAAACAAGGATTTTACAGACATTACTTGGAATATTCGGAATAATTTTAGCAATCTCATTAGTTAATATTATTATAAAATTATTTACATAGGTGTAATGCTTTATGATGACAAAAGTTTTTGACTTATTACGTAGTCTAGGTTGGTATTTAACAAGTTTTATTTATGATTTAATTGATGGACTTTTGCAGATTATAAAAGAACTTAATGCTTTTGATATTATTAACTCATTATCAAGCAATCAAACATTCATAAATTTTTATAATGGTGCTATGGCAATAGCAGTTACATTGTTTGCACTTTTTATAGTATGGCGATTTGTAAATAAATTGCTAGATCCAGATGAAGAAACAACGTTTAAAATGATTATCATGGAGGCAGTAAAATGTGGAACGCTTATTATGCTATCTACATTTTTATTTGTGCAAGTATCTAACTTTTCAATTACCTTATCTAATTATACAGGAAATATTTTTGAAACGACCAGCAATTCAAAAATGAGTGATTCAATGCTTACAATGTTTATTTCTTATAGAGATGGTTATAAGAATAGCGAAAAGTTTGATGAAAGCAAAAGCATATCAGAATTAGTAAGTGATGGCTCGTTTGATAAAGATGAATTATATTTATCAAAATATGTAACTAAATCAAGAGTAATATTATCTGATGAAAAAGATTATAAATATGAAATAAATTGGATTATGGCAGTATTAAGTGGTGGCTTTTTCCTATATAGTTTATTTTTTGCTGGAATTATGTTAGGAAGAAGGCAAATAGAATTTTTATTTTTATTTTCAATAGCACCAATAATATTTGCAACAAGTGTTTGTAATAAACAAAGGCGAGGTGCAGTCATTGAACAATTAGTATCGCTTGCACTCCAAAGTGCAGTTGTAATGCTAATAGTCAGTCTAACAGTAATGGTAATGCAAGAAATAAGTGTTACGACGTTCTTTAGTAATTCATTTATGAATATTACAACTAAAGCATTATTATATCTTGGATGTGCGACATTTATCATGACTGGTAGCCAAGTAATTAATAGATTTATTGGCTCAAATGTAAGTTCAGCAAGTGGTAGAGAACAATTAATGTCATTAATGGGTTATGGCAAAATGGCTGGAATTGGAGCAACTATTGGAGCAGGTGCAACACTTGGTGGAGCTCTTTTAGGTACTGGTGTTGCTATGAAAGGTGGAAAAGCAGTAGGCTCTCATGCTTTATCTCAAGCAGGACTTGCTTTAGGAGTAATGGGTGCAGTTGATCCATCTAGTGGACAAACACCAAATAGAATGCAAAGATTTGCTAGTGCTATGGGTTCAAGAATGTATATGGCTGGTCAAAAAATGGGAAGTAAACCTAGTGGCAATAAGTTTAGTGCAAGTGATGCCTTTGTAAATGCAGGAGCAAGCAGTTTGCATAATACCGTAAGAAGAGTAATGCCACGAGCAAGTTATAATACATCTTACTACCGAAGAAAAAACATGATATAGGAGGAATGAATTTATGTATATTACAGTAAAATCAATAAAAAGAAATTTAGGTTTTAAAGGTATTGAAATATCTGATATTATTATTGCTTTGCCAATACTAATTTTATTTATAATCTTATTTTGTTTTACACCACTTAAAATACCTTCTATTGTTGGATTAATGATTGGAATTTTTTGCTTACTACCTATCAATGTTAGTAAAAAAAATAGAATGTATAAAGTAATTGGTTTAATTTTTAAATATTTATTTAGAAATAAGATATATGTATATCAGAGGAAAGGAGAGGTGATTAACTTTGAAAAAGCAAGTAACTAAAGAAGAAAAAAAGAAAAAGAAAGAACACAAAGCTATAGAAAAGTTTGTTAAGAAGAAAGACAATTCAAAACAAAAATACATAACTAAAGGTGTTTTAAAAAGAAAGTTTAAAAATGCTCAAAGTTTTACTAATGCAGAATTAGTAAATGATAATGGAATTATAAAACTCCGTGATAATAGTTATGCACGAGTTTTTTCTGTTGATGCTATTGATTTATCATTAACATCAAACAATCAAAAGCAAAACTTTTTTAATCAATTAAAATTCCTTTATCAATTAAAAGGTTTGAATTTAAGAATATATAAGTTAGATGATAAGATAGATCTAAATGCTAATAAAGATTATTACAATAAATTAATGGAAGAATTTGCTAATGATGAAGAAAAACTAACATTTTTAAAAGAAAGATATGATAGATTAGAAATATTAGAAGAACAAAATCTTACTACTACAAGTAGATATTATTTTGTATTAATTAGTGAAAATGATAAAGCATTAGAACACACATCAGAAGAACTAGAAATGCATTGTTACAATATGACACCTAGATTACATATTCAAATGATTACAAATAAACTAGAGATATATCAGTTTTTGATAAATCTATATTTATCGAATGCTAATATAGAACAATTAATGTGGAGTGATTTAGTAGAACTAATCTCTCCTTTTTTTATTAATGAAACAGTAGGTTATATTAAATCAGATGATACGGAAATACAAGTTGTAACGATTAAAAGATTACCACCTTTTATTGATGAATTATTTTTTGAAGAACTATTTAATGTTCCTGATACAAGATGCTGTATTCATATAAAAGATACAATACCAACTGAAGAATTAGTTAGAAGGTTAGATAGTAATTATGAATTTTTAGTTTCCGAAAGAAGTACAACTAGAAAATTATCAGATGCTACTCAAATGGATACTGAAAGAGAAAACTTTCAAGCATTAATGACTCAAATTAAAAATGGAGATGAAAAAATCAAAGAGGTTGATTTCATTATTGTAATAAGTGGTAATAGAAAACAAAGAGAGGAAAAGTTAAAAGAGTTAAAGAAAATTGCTGATGTTTTTCAAATTAAATTAGATGTTCCTAGAATGAGGCAAATGGAAGGTTGGCAAGCATTCGATATAACTAAAAATGGTTTTGAAGATTATCATAACTATCTTCCTAGTCTAACTTTATCAGCATCATTTCCACTTACGATTACACATTTTAATGATGAAACAGGTTATATTCTTGGATCAGATATTCATACTGCTTTACCAACAATATTTGACTTGTTTCATAAAGATGCAACACGACCATCAAGTAATTTAGCCATAATTGCATCAACTGGTGGTGGTAAAAGTTTTACATTAAAGAAAATGATTATTAATGAAATTAATCGTGGTAATTCTTGCTTTTTGTTTGATGCAGAGGGCGAGTATGAAAAGTTAGTTAGGAAAAATAAGGGAGAGTATATTGATATGTATTCTTCTAGTGGTGGTATCATTAATCCACTACAAGTAAGATTTCTTCCTAGTGATAAAGAAGAAAAAGAAGATGGCGATATAAATTCAATTAATTATGAAGATTGTCCTCTTGCTAAACATCTAGGATCACTAGAAACATTTATTAAATGTGCCTTTGAAGAAATAAAAGAAAGTGAAGTAGTAGTTATGCTAGATATGATTGAAAAACTATATAAAAGGTTTGGTATAACTAAAAATACAAAAATATCTAGGTTAGAGAAATTAGAAAATACTGATTATCCAATATTTTCCGACTTGATAGAATTTCTACCAGATTATCGTAATATGATTACTAACCCAGAACAATTAAAAATAGTTGATAAGTTAGAGATATTGTTAGATAGATTTAAAGTTGGAACTGATGCAATGTTATTTAATGGTTATACATCGGTAAACCTTGATGCTAACTTAATTGCATTTAATGTAAAGGACTTGCTATATAGTAAAAACAAAAGAATTATAACTACTCAGTTAGTAAATTTACTTACTTATCTAAATAATATTATCGTAAGAAATAAGATAGTAAATGATAAAGAAAAAGATAAAAAGAGAATTAAAAATATTGCAGTAGTAGTAGATGAGTTTCACTTATATTTAAAGAATACTGATAGTGAGGTATTGCTTACCTTTGAACAAATTGCAAGAAGAATTAGAAAGTATCACGGAGCATTTATTCCAGCAACTCAAAGTATTCATGACTTTTTAGGAGATGATGATTCAGTTAGGAGTGCTACAGCAATCTTTAATAATTGTCAGTATCAATTAGTTGGAATGCTAAAAGAAGATGACTTAACAACTTATTTAAAATTATTCTATCAAAACCCATTAACCGACACACAAAAAGAGTTTTTAATGCAAGCAGAGATGGGAGAGTTTTTACTTACGATTAATTCAAAGAATAGAATAAGAGTTAAAATTGTTGCTACACCACTTGAAGTTGAACTGATGGGAGAAGAAGTTAAAGTATGAAACGATTAAGTGGTCGGCAGTTAAGAAAAGAGTTTAAGAAGATATATTTTGATGAGTTTGATGATCCAAATGAGTCTTTTATGGATTTCTTATTAGACTTAATTCCAAAGAAAATATTAATAGAAATTATTTCAAAAGGGGAACATTATTATTCCTCTGTTTTTAGTAAATACAAATAATGAATAAGAATAAAAAGAAAAACATTATTCTAAAAATTATTGGTGGTAGTACCATTTTGTCAGTAGCCTTTGCAATGGTTATTTTAATTTGTGTGCTAATGATTTTTGATTTTTTTGGAACAAAACTTACAAAAGAAAAAGTCCAACACAATGAAGAATATGCAGATGCTTATAAGACTGCACTTAATACATACCTAAAAGATGGATACGTTCCACTACAAAGACTATTATATTTTTATTTGGAAGATTCAACATTGACGCTAGATATTCTATATACAATGAATCAAAATAAAGAGGCAAAAACTGCTAGAGAAATAGAAAGTGTTTGTGAAGATCAAAGGGTAAAAAATATGACTGCTTGTACTAATGTTAATATAGAAGAAAATAAAGATTATCTTGTAGTAAGTACAGGACATTTCAATTTTCCGTTAAAAAGTGAGTTTACTGTAACAAGTTTCTTTAATGAACAAAGAACAGTTTATGGCGAAAGTAATACTCACAATGGTTGGGATTTAGCAGTTCCAGCCCAAACACCAGTCTATTCAGTTTGTGATGGAGTAGTTGAAAAAGTAAACTTTACTCAAGATTCTAATCTTCCTTATGACCAAAGTGGTAATAGTGTGGGTAATACCATTACATTAAAATGTGATAGTGATTATGATGAAACATATTATGTAATATTCGCTCATCTTTATCCTAATAGTGCGAAAGTGAAAGAAGGAGATGCAGTAAGTCATTGGACACAAGTTGCATCAGCAGGAACTACTGGATATTCAACTGGTAATCATTTACATTATCAAGTAGAAAATGAAAATAGAGAATTAGTTGATGGAATGCAGTTAATTGATTTTACATTAAGTAGTTCATCAGACTTTAATGACTTAAAAAATCCTAATACTGGTTTTAGACCACCACTTGGAAATTAAAGGAAGCACATTTATAATGGCTATTTTATGAGGGTAGCCACTTTTAAAGAAATAAGTAGCCACTATATTTGTTTATATTAAAGGTATTTTTTATATAGGGTAGCCACTTTTGTTATTAAAAGTAGTCATTTTTGCAAGTGCAAAAATAGTAAGACACCACTATTTTCCCTTTATGCCATAAAGAATAAAAGGATTTGTGGTGTCGTTCTTCTTATGCCCATTAAAAATATGCAATATTTTTATTAAGAAAAATACCTTAAAAAGGTAGAAAGTGGCTACCCATAAATTAAAGAAAGGAGTTTGTAAAATGGTAAAAGGTCTAGTTAGAACTACATTAAGAATTGATAATAATTTAAAAACTAGAATAGAACTTTTAGCAATTAAAAATAATTTAAGTTTCAATAAAATGCTAACTTATTTAATAGAACTTGGCTATAATTCCTACATGGAAAAATTTGATAAGTATTATGAAATACAAAATAAAAAAATTGAAAGAGAGGAAGAAGATGAACAAGACTAGAATTTATACTGATGAAGAAATAAGAGTTTTATCAAGTAATCCTAATGTTGTTAGAATTAGGAATAAAAGTCAGATCCTTTATAAAAATAGTTTCAAACTTTGGGCTGTTAAGGAAAAATTATCTCATAGTGAAAAGACTGCAAAAGAAATATTTGCTGAAGGACAGTTTGATGTGAATATGTTAGATGATAGAACTCCACAAAAAAGATTAAACTCATGGATGAAGAAATATGAAATGTTTGGAGAAGATTATTTTTCCGATTCTAAACCTTATTATCAAACAAAAGGAACAACTTGTGATAAAGATAAAGCAGAACATAACTTTGTGAATTATGTTAGAAAAGCAATACATAATCCAAAGTTTGTTGCATTTATAATTGATAGAGATGAAAGAAATAATCTTCGTATAACTAATTTAGTGAGTATTGAAGATGAGAAAACTAACAATTAGATTGGAAGATTATATTTATGATAGACTTTATCTTGTAGCAAATGATAATACCACATCAGTAAATAAAGTTGTTGCATCTATTTTAGAAAAATATATTAATGAGCCAAGAGAAATTAATTATTTAAAAGAGGTAGATGAAAAATTAAAGAATATAGATGATAAGTTAGAAAAAATTTCTAAAAGACAATATAAGCATTTTAAATTATCTCAACAACACTTTGCTAACTTTGGATATTTATCAAATGCAGATATAAAAGAAGATAAATGCCTTAATGAAATATTAAATAGTAAGGATTCTTTCAATGAGTAAAAAAAGTCCTAATGTTGTATTTAAAAGTAAATATAGTTTAGCACTTACTTGTAGAGATAATAAAAATAAATCATTAAATTATAAAGAAGAGAGATTAAAAGATGTTGATGACATGATTGATTATTATTCTGATGAAAAGAAAAAAACAGTTGGAATGTTTGAATATTATATGGGGCATACAAGAAAAGAAAAATATAATCTTGTAATGGAAGATGGATCTTATGCTACTAAACAAGATATAGCAAAAATTAAAACTAATTATAAAAAATATATTGAAAAATCAAATCTTTGGAAAGGCATTTTAAGTTTTAAAAAAGAATATCTTGATGAAAATATAGATATAAAAACATTAGAACAAAAGATAGCTAAAGAGGTAATGCCTCAATTTTTAAAGTATTGTGGTTTTAAAGATATGAAAAATATGAGTTTTGTTTTTGCAGTACATACTAATAGAAAACATCAGCCACACATTCATTTTGCTTTTATTGAAAAAAAGCCAAATTACTTATATTGTGATAATAAAGTTAATTATAGAAGAAAAGGTAAAATAAGTCTTGATGAACAGAGATATTTAAAAAGGTTAGTAGAACTTGCTATTGAAAGAGAAAAATATTATACCCCATTACTAAAGAAAACAAATGAAGATATTGATTATTTAAAATCATATTTTAATCCAAATGAAAAAAATTTTGCATTAAGAAATGTAAGTGAGATTTATGTTGAAGAAGATATTTTAAAACTAGGTGAGTTAGTAAAAAAATATAGAGAGCAAAATAATCAAATATCTAAAAAGGTAAAATATAATTCTATTAAAGATAATGAACTTGGTAAAGAAATTAAGACTTTGACTAAAAGAATTAAATCCTATCTTTTTAATGATGAAACATCTATTTTATATGCTAGCAGAAAAGATATAAATAAAGATTTAGAAAAACTTAATGACTATTTTGATACTTTAAATAAAAATAATAATGTTAAAGAACTAATAGTAGATAACAGTATTGTTAATAAAAAAGAAGAATACATTGATAACTATATTTATAATTCAATAGTAAATCATGCTTTATATAAATATAATCATATTTCTATGTATGTAAAAAATAAAAATAATACTGATAAGATTACTATTGATGATTTGATACAAGAAATTGCTTATCAAAATAGTAAACGAAATAATTTTAGTGATAAGCAAAGAAGAAGGCAAATATTAGATAATTATTTTAAAGGCAATAGTTATATTTCTAAATTTCCTAGTAAGCATAAAATAGAGAAAGCCATTAAGAACATTAATTATGAAATGGAAAAAGCATCACAAGAATTTAGTAAGTTATTCAATTATGATGATAAAACTAAATAACCTATGGTATAATATTATCAGACAGATAAATAGTAATTTACCAAAAAGATTGTCAGTAATGACAGTCTTTTTTGTACGACAG
>OCQB01000426.1_pt1 | contig 47764 bp, 40 predicted proteins | sample 1538631 | NCBI WGS metagenome assembly OCQB01 (sample SAMN04571713, study PRJEB22368) | human gut metagenome | biome: human gut; material: stool | host: Homo sapiens | place: Luxembourg | collected 2012-10-19
TTCTTTTAGCGTCATTTATTCAGATAATTTTAGGACTATGTGCAGGATATGGCTCAGATAATGCCATTTCTTTGATTTCTTTAGTGAGTACCTTTCTTTACATATTTTTCTATTTTCTTTGTGTAAAGGCAAAATTTGGCAAGTCCTTATTTGTTCTTTTAATGCTTTCAAATATTTCAAATTTCATAGTTTCCCTTTCAAAATGTATAGAGGGACTACTATTTCCAGATATGGCTTCTGACATTTACAGGTGGACTTTCTGTGTAACCACATTATTTACCCAATTAGTGGTTTTATCGGCAGTATCCCTTTTTATAAACAGGATTTTAAGACCAGTACTTTTACTTAGAAATCAGGATTACATATGGCATTATTTATGGCTTGTTCCATCCACCTTTTATTTAATCTGGTATTACAATATATACTTTAATTCTACTTTATCAAGTTTAAAGTTGGCTCTTAACCCTAAAAATAATATAATTTCTTTTTTAATTAATTTAGGTGCCTTTTTGATTTATTACATAATTGCCCGTATGCTATCTGAAAATAATAAAAATATGCAACTTGAAAATGCTAATCACAGTTTAAAAATGGAACAGCTTCAATTTGTTAATCTTCAAAATAAAATCAGTGAAACCAGAAGAGCAAGACACGATTTAAGACATTACTCAACGGTTATAAGAAGTTATATAGAGCAGGATGATTACCCTCATTTAAAGGAATATCTTGAATCTTTCTTAAATGTTTTGCCTGATGATACTCCTATGAGCTTCTGTGAAAATACAGTAATTAATGTTTTAATATCTCATTTTTATGGCATTGCCAAGGACAATAACATTGATTTTGAAGCAGATGTAAACATTCCCGCTTCCATACCTGTGGAGGATGTTGACCTTACTGTTGTTGTGGGAAATCTCATAGAAAACGCAGTGTATGCGTGCATTTCCAAACCTGACATGCCTAAAAATATAATAATAAAGGGAAAAGTTCAAAATAATGTTCTTCTATTTACAATAGATAATACATATAGTAATGCAATTAGAAAAGATAAAAGTGGCTCCTACTACTCCACTAAACATGAAGGGGTTGGTATCGGTCTTGAATCAGTTGCCGGAATTATCGAGAGATATAACGGAGTATTAAAAATAGAGCAGCACAACAACGTATTCTACATTTCTGTTATGCTGCAACTTCTATAATTCTTTTTAAACATATGTAACCTAAATTCATTTATCTTCAAGCAAACGTTTTTTCTGTTCATAAACCCTTTGCAGTTCCATCTCAAAATCCTGCCTGTTTTTCTGCATCATTGTTTGTAGCATAAGACCTGCAAAAAATGACTGAACAGCTGTCACTACCATAAAACCACAAACAATTAATGTTGGAAACTTAGGAACCAGTCCTGTTTCTAAATATATTTTCATAACAGGTACAAAATTAATTAATGCAGTGATGCATAATAATATTGCAATTGCACCAAAAAAGCCCATGGGTTTGTATGTTCTATACAATTTTACAATTGTTTTCAACACTTTCATTCCGTCTGAATATGTATTTAATTTAGATTCGCTGCCCTCAGGCCTGTCACGATAATCTATAATTACATTTTCAACATACATATTTTTTTCAACGGCATGTATACTCATCTCCGTCTCAATCTCAAATCCCTTTGATAAAACGGGAAATGTTTTTACGAACTCAAAACTAAAGGCACGAAGTCCTGTCATTATATCCTTAATATCATTTTTAAATAATACATTTATACTTTTTCTAACGAGAGAATTTCCCATGTTGTGAAAAGGTCTCTTATTCTCCTTAAAATATGTAGACGATAAACGATCCCCTACAACCATATCAACATTCTTTTTAAGCACTAAGTCCGCCATTTTTCCTGCTGATTCTGCCGGATATGTATCATCCCCATCCGTCATTATGTAACATTGTGCATCTACCTCACGGAACATTCTCCTTATAACATTTCCTTTCCCCTGACGATGTTCATAACGCACTATGGCACCGGCCTCTTCTGCTATTTTATCAGTTCCATCTGTAGAATTATTATCATATACATATACCACAGCCTCCGGGAGTACCCTCTTAAAATCTTTTACCACCTTACTTATTGTACTACTTTCATTATAGCATGGTATTAAAACTGCAATCTTGTCCATAATTTTCCTTCCTCATTAACATCATAATACATAGTGATACGGCAAAAACAGATATTGCCAGTTCACGATATGCAAACCAATAATGAATGTATGAATGGTTTTGAATAAGAACATACCATGCAATAGGATAACACGCCATTATGGCATATGGGATAATATTGTTCACCTTAATATGCCTTGTTTTATATAATGTTATAACAAATATAACAATTAAAATAATCAATGCTATAACCACCCCTATTTGATATGAAGCCTTAAACTCTCTATATAATACATTAACAAAATTGATTTTCTCTTTAGCCGCACTTGAGGATGTTCTCACCTCAATAGTATCAAATGCATTTCGTATTATGTTTTGCCCTGTTATTATGCTTCCAAGAAGCCATTTCAGTGCCCACATTCCGCCGTATCCAACAGCCCAAAAAAACGACTTTTCCACAATATTCATAATATTGCCCTTAACTTTATCCCTCTGATACATACACACCCACAATGTTAATGGTATGCCTAGAGTTATCAATGGGAAAGTAAGTAAATCCATATAACTTGTAATAATTCCTACAAGCATAAAGAAAATATTCCATAAGAATAAATTTCCCTGCCATTTCCTGCTTTTACATAAAATAAATAACATTGCACAAAATGTTATTATAGTCACTGAACCGAACTGCAATGACATCATTGTTGACACAGGGTTCAAAAAAATCCATAAAAAAATTATTGGGAATATAAGTCTTTTATTTATAGTCGAAGATTTTGATACTAATAATGCAAATAAACCTATTTGTAGAAACATTAACAGATATCTGATTGTACCATAATCAAATAGAGCTATTAAAGGTTTTAAAAAAACAAGGTATCCATGCCAATATCTTGAATATTGGACCTCACTATAACCTTTTCCCTTTCCCAGATACTTGTCCACTAATACCTCATCCGGTTTTTTATCACTCTTATAGTATCTCGATACATTAATTGCCCCTTTCCACGCATTCTCTGTTGTGGGATGAGATGCTGTTAAAAGCATTAATGAATCTGTATAATTATCCAGCTGGGAATTTTCCCGGTTCATAGTTCTAAAATATCTTCCCTCTGTTTTGATTATTCTGGCACTTTCAGACATATTGCCTTTCATATAATCTGTTGGAATACCATAAGCCATAACCAACAGCATATATCCCACAAGGCAACTTAAAATCAATAATATGGCCACTAGAGCAATCTTCCCTTTTATGTTCAATTCATTCATTCTCTTATTATTCATATCACTTTTTTCCTTGCTTACATACTTCCACACAATATACCACGTTATATGTCAAAATACAACACCACTAATTGGCATAAGCCTGGAAAATCTACGTATTAATTTTCCCTGTGGATTAAAATTTTCTAACATATTATTACCTATTCCGATACAAACCTTGACATTATTTTCAGCAAAATTATACTATATTTTAGTTAATAATATTTTAGGGAGTGATAATATGGTTCAAAATAATATTAAAAAAAATCATATGGATATTTATTGGCATGACTATGCTGACAGTTTGGGAAACATTCCTATTACAAATGCCGGTCTTGTTGAAAAGGCATCAATAATCGGACGTACCGGTCTTATGCTTTTATCCTGTGGAACAGGAGCATGGCGTGTGAGAAGTTCCATGAATACTTTGTCTGAACAGCTGGGAATAACATGCACCGCCAACATTGGTCTTATGTCTATAGACTACACCTGTTTTGATGGTGATAATTGTTTTTCCCAGTCTCTCTGTCTTACAAATACAGGAGTAAATACATCCAAACTTAACCGTTTAGAGCATTTTATAAATGACTTTTCATCAGAAGGTATTAAAATGTCCGGTGAGGAACTTCATGTCCACCTTGATGAGATTGAACATATACATGGTCTTTACTCACCTGTTGCCCTGGGACTTGCTGCGGCACTTGCCTGTGGGGCATTTACGTTTCTTCTTGGTGGTGGACCCTTTGAAATGATTTGTGCTTTTTTAGGAGCAGGAATGGGAAATTATTTGAGATGTAAGTTATCAGAGCATCACTTTACACTTTTTTTATGTATTGTTTCATCTATAACATTAGCATGCCTTGTATATGCCGGAATACTCAAATTTGCCGAAGTATTTTTTGCCATTTCACCTCAACACGAGGCGGGTTATATATGCTCGATGTTATTTATAATTCCGGGATTTCCTTTTATAACCAGTGGTATTGACTTGTCAAAGTTAGATATGCGTTCAGGCCTTGAGCGACTTGCCTATGCCATTGTTATAATTGTTGTGGCAACAATAACAGCGTGGATAATGGCTCTTATATTAAATCTGAAGCCTCTTGATTTTCCTGAACTTTCCCTTAGTGCAACGGCACTACTGCTTCTAAGATTACTAGCAAGCTTCGGAGGAGTATTTGGTTTTTCAATAATGTTTAACAGTCCTATTCCTTTAGCAGCATCAGCAGCCGTAATAGGTGCCATTGCCAATACATTAAGACTTGAACTGGTTGATCTTGCGGCATTTCCACCGGCAGCCGCCGCATTTATCGGTGCATTGACCGCCGGAGTACTTGCGTCTCTCTTAAAAAATAGTTTGGGATATCCCCGCATAGCAATCACTGTTCCTTCCATAGTAATTATGGTACCGGGACTTTACCTTTACCGTGCAGTATACAATTTAGGTGCTATGTCCCTTACAACCTCAGCCTCCTGGTTTGCATCAGCAATGCTTATTATTCTGGCACTTCCTCTTGGACTGATTTTTGCAAGAATTATCACAGACAAATCCTTTAGATACTGCACCTGATATTTTGACTATAGTTTTTCTCTTTCAAAGTCAATAAACATTAAAAAGAATACAAAGAATAACAGTGCGGAACAACATAAAATTGCTTTTTCCTGCAATATGTGAATAAATAAATTTCCAATTATCGCACCTATTACAAAGCATGCAATTATACCATAATAAAGCAATGAGCTTTTAAAATATTCAATGTCTTTATTATGGAAGTAATTGCATAAATTCTGCGTACCACTTCTCAAATTTCCAATACACATAGTTGTTGCTATACCATTTCCACGTATCTTTCTAAAGCTTTCTACCTGTATACCACAGGCAAAGGATGTCAGGGAATTTGCCAACAGGTTTAAAGATAATGGGAAAAAGCTGACTCCCACAAGCATCACTGCTTCAATAAGAACTGCTGCCTGCCTCCAATGCAAAATTTCCAATTCCTTAGTATGTACTATTTCTGCTAACGCAATTCCCAGTGCAAATGCCAGTACCGGCAGAAAGTAATGTATTGCCATTTTAAAATTTCCCTCTGACAAATTTACTCCAAATAATAAAATATTACCTGTCTGGGCATTTGCAAAAACGTGTCCACGCTCAATATATGAATATGCATCCATAAATCCTCCTGAAATTGCCAAAAGCATTCCAAGTCTTATGGATTCAGACATCTGCTTTGTTTGTTTCATTCTATCCTCCTACAATTCAAGGCTGTCCTCGCCGGCTTCTTCCATCATTTTTTCTCTGCATGATAAAACTATTCCGTCAATTTCCTCTAAATGATGTAACATTCTTTTCTCAAACTGATGTATCGGAAGTAAAATTCCTATTTCATCAAACTTCTTTTGATTTTTCTTCCCTGTTTCCTGTCCATAATAAACCATTGCAGAAGGAGCTACACTTTGAATCATTCTAAAAGTATCCCATATAATTGCATATGCCTGTGCCTCCGTCATTCCCAATTTTACCGTATCCGGAAGCGCATACAATATCATTACTCCACGACGTCTGTTTTCTAATTTTTCTTCAATTTCCATATCCTTAGTGTAATATCTTGCTATGTCAAACCCGTCTGCTAAATACAATTTAGACCTTGGTGCACATACATGATTTTCAAATATTTCCTTAAATTTAGTATATTCGTGATGTGACACAGGTTCTTTAATATCCTTTAACAATTTTCCCTCCACATCAGAAAGAAGTATTGGATTTCTCCCATTTTTTCCATAAAATCTTTTCGGAATAAGATATGCCTCCCTTAACAAATCAAACATACTTTTTTGGCATACCTCTAAAAGCAAAGCACTTATATCCTGAGTTTCATATGCTGAAAATAGTATTTTTGCAAAGCGTTCCGAATTTGAATCCACCACTAAATGATCATCATTTAGGTGCTCATAAAAAGTCTCACTTAACCGTTCACAGGCAACAGGTGATTGAATAATTTTTGAAAAAATAGCTTCCACTGCCTCTTCTCTTGGTATTTTTGAAATTTTCGTAGACATATAAATTCCTCCTTAAATATTATTTTCAAACAAATTATAAAACTGTAAAGTTGATGCGTCAATGTTTATCCTTGCATTATTTTAATCCCAAAACATAAATTTATTTTTTACATTTTTAAGGGGATATAATATAATGATGTAAGTATTTTAACGTTAAATAATTGTTTAGGAGATTTGTTAATATGAGCAAAATTAAAATTATAAAGAAAAACAACGATTATTCCATGGAATATGAAGTTGGCGATATTTTTGAAGTTGAAGGTACCTGGTATGGAGGAGTACACATTTCCGGTAAATCCGGAGCACCTATTTCCCTGGATAAGGAGGAATATGAGGAATTGCCGGATACAGAAAAAAAACCGGATATTGATACTGATGTATACAATAATCCGGATAATTTATCTACCCATAACATAAAAGTTGGGGATATAGTAAGGCATTTCAAGCGTGAGCTTGTTTCTTCTAATACCTCTGAATATTTATATAAAGTTCTGGCCTTTGCCACCCACACGGAAAATGGTGAAAGGTTAGTTATTTATCAGGGATTATATGCACCTTTCAAGGTATGCGCCCGCCCCTTTGATATGTTTATGAGTGAAGTAGACCACAATAAATACCCTGACATTAAGCAGAAATACAGATTCGAGAAAATTGAAGTATGATTAATTTATTCCATACATTTCTTTAAAAATATTTCTTATTTCATCAAACTTCAGCACTTTATCGGGATGGTCTTTATGAGGTGCAATTATTTTTTCCATCCATACCATATTGTACCATCTTCCGAATTTATAACCACAATTATAAAATTCTCCTACCATCCTGTAACCTAAGTGCTGATGATACTCTACACTGTTTTTTGTAAGATATTCATCCTCCTCTTTAGGATATGCTATACAGGCATACAAATTGGTAATTTTTTGCAGTTCTAGTGCCTGTTCTAAAGCCTTATACAGCTTTTTCCCCATTCCCCTATGTTTAAGATTTTTATCCATATAAATAGTAGTTTCCACAGCCCTGTCATATTCCGCTCTTGACTTAAATTTCCCGGCATATGTATAACCTAAAATTTTTCCTTCTTCCTCTAAAACTAAATAAGGATATTTTTTTAATATATTTGAAATCCTATCACTAAACTCTTCAACTGATGGCACATCATATTCAAATGTTATAGCTGTATTTTCAACATAATAAGAATAAATTTTAAGTAACTCTTCTGCGTCTTCTCTTTTTTGCAACCCTAATCATAATTTCACCTTCTTTAGTTGTTTAAAGCTTCTGCTTTGTGCTTTTTTGTATTTATATATGCAATTACGGATATTATTGTGTCTGCGCAGAAAACAAAGGAGAAAACAGACATTACAAGCTGTATTCCATCGGTAATCATTCCTTCATTTTTCATGCAGCTAAAACATGCAATGGCAAATAGTCCTGTTAAAATTATGCTAAAAGCATCGAAAAGAAACAGTGCTATGGAAAATGCAAATGTAAAAATAGTTAGCAAACATAATAATCCCATAATAAAAATTCCAATATATGCCGGAATCTGGACTAGTTTTACAATCATGTGGGTTCGTGCCATAACTGAAGCCTCATATTTTAATTTTCCCACTACCACCAATGTCAGGAAAACAATATTCATGGCAAGCCACACCGCGCCGAATATAATAAAAGCCAATATCATTATGTACACATCATCGAAAAACAGATTTTTCATAAGATACATTCCTGTAGGCGTATTACTTCCAAATATCATGGCAAGCATTCCCAAAATTAAATATACATATAAAACATTCCCAATTGCTACTATTCTCCTCATACCGTTACCTCCTGATAAAAATTAAATTTTCTATGCCCCTAAGGGATGTTATTTCTTATCCATATCTACACATCCCTACATTTATTTACTATTTAGTATAACAATTGTATTCATTTTTTTCAATTTAACTCTGCAACATATGTTATAATCTGTTATAATTGTGACATATTATGAATAAGGTAGGTGATAATTATGGCAGGTAGTCATATTTCCATTCCAACTATTCTAAAAGTTGGAAAAAATACTTTAGAAAATCTTGGTTCATATCTTAAAAGCAGTGGTTTTAAAAATGCCGTTTTGTATTTTGGAAACGGTTTAATCAGCATGTTTGGAAATGAAATAATGGATTCTCTAAAAAAAGATGGAATAACAGTTCTTGATTATATGGAATTAGATACAACTAAAATAGAAGATATTATTAACTTAGCTTTTAACATTGATTCTAAAGCTCAGGTTATTGTTGGAATCGGAGGTGGCAAGGTTATTGACACTGCAAAATATGCGGCATACCTTAGAAAACTGCCTTATGTAAGTATTCCTACATCTGCTTCCAGTGACGGTTTTTCCAGTGCCAGTGCCTCTCTTTTAGTCAATGGTCGTCGTACTTCGGTGCCTGCCAAAATGGCTTATGGTATTGTTGCCGACACTGAAATTTTGAAAAGTGCCCCTGAAAAATTTATCTTTTCAGGTATTGGTGACATGGTATCAAAAATTACAGCATTGTATGACTGGAATTTTGAAGCTGAACGGGGATATTCAGAAATGAATGATTTTGCCGTTATGATTGCAAAAAAGGCAGTAAACAGTTTTGTAAGAACTCCTTTTGAAACAATACATGATGACCTTTTTTTAAGGGAACTGGTGGACTCTCTTGCCATGAGTGGAATTGCCAACGAAATTGCCGGAGGCAGCACTCCTACTAGTGGAAGTGAGCATCTTATTTCCCATTCCCTTGACAAAATGCTTGAACATCCTCAATTACATGGTATTCAGGTGGGGGTTGCCACTTACCTTATGAGTCGTGTTCAAAATCACAGATATATACGTGTTAATGCAATTTTTGAAAAAACAGGATTTTGGGATTATGTAGGTACACTTAATTTAAACAGGGACGACTATATGAGAGCTATTGATATGGCTCCGGAAATTAAGCCTCACAGACACACATATCTCCACGAGGAGCAATATAGAGAACTGGCAAAAAAAATATTATGTGAAGATGACGTTTTAAAACGTGTATTCGGATAGATTGGAGTAATATATGAAATATGATGGTTTATTATTTGATTTAGACGGCACCCTTTGGGATGCCACGGAAAATATACGCACATCCTGGAATATTGCAATAAAAGATTTTAAAGGATTAGAAAACCGTGAACTTACTGCTGAAGAATTGCAAGAGGTTATGGGGCTGCCCATGGATGAAATTGCCGCTAAACTTTTTTCAGAATATCCAAAGGAAAAACAGCTGGATATTTTACAACATTGTTGCGAAATTGAAAATGAATACTTAACAAGCCATGGTGGTATTCTGTTTCCTAATGTGGAAAAAACTCTTAGTAATCTCTCTAAAAACTTTAAATTATGTATTGTAAGCAATGGACAGGCAGGATATATTCAAATATTTCTTACCTCCCATAACATGAATAAATACTTTACTGATTTTCAGAACTGGGGTGACAATCAGGTTCCAAAGGGCGAGAACATCAAGCTGGTTATGAAACGTAACTCCATTAAACATGCCGCCTATATTGGTGATACATTAGGGGATTTCAATGCTTCAAAACTAGCCGGCATTGACTTCATATATGCAAAATACGGTTTTGGCGAAGTGGAAAAACCTGATTATACAATTAATTCCTTTGAGGAGTTGGAACAAATAGTTGGTTAGATGTATAAAAAATAGTGGAATATTATGAAAACATAAAATTCCACTATTTTTTCATCTAAGACAATTTATATATCGTCTCTTTTTCTTTTTAATTTAAACATTGACGGTAATGCCAGTGCTACTGCAACCGCAAGTATTATTTCACAACTATTACGCTCCAGTCATAATCAACTTTCTTGTAATTGCTGTCCACAACCTTCAAAATATTATCATATAAATAATCGTGTCCTGCGTTTGTATTCATTTTTGAATTATCATATAAAGTCTTTGCCACATTAAATATGGAAAATTTTGCAACTTTACTATACAAACATGTTCCATCAGATAACTTTGCATATGCCCTGATTTTATAGGACTGTGTAAGCGCCGGCACTGTCTTTCCATTATCTGTCATTGTCATAACATAATTAGTAGCTGTATCTGACTTGGAAAACTGTCGGTCAGTAATTCCTTTACTTGTTGAATTTACAGCTGCCACAAATTTATTTTCCACTCCTACATACATATCGTCATCTGATACACTGTCAACATCCACTGCATATATATTTCCAAATTCAACAACATTTTTTCCATTAATAGATGGCTCAACAGAAGAAACTGTCCTTAAGCCCTCTAAAATGTTACTTATCTGGAATCCTTCCACCTTAACATCATCTGAAATTATTATACCTGATGTGTCATTCTCTGTTGCTTTTTCTGTTGGTGCTGCCGTAGGAGCATCTGTAGTAACTTCCCCTGCACTATAGAAATTAAAGCACTCCCATGCGCCCCCTATATTATCGCTAACTGCCTTTAGCTGTCCCTTATCTGATGAATCGTCAAAATCTGCCTTTACATATTTTCCATTTGCAATGGAACGAAGGGCATATTGATTTCCTGTTACATGGACAGGTTCAAACTGTTCCCACAAACTTATATTATTACTTCTTGCCAACAACTGATTATTTTCATCTATAACTGCGCATACATACTTTCCGTTTGCCTTTGATTTTAAGGAAATTGTTCCATTACCATTATTAATTACTTCCAACACATCATCTGTAGATGAGTACGATAATTTGTTTGCTGATAAAGGACTGTTACCACTATTTACTGCCGTTACAATATTATCTGTACACTCTAAATAGTAACTTCCCTCATTCATACATTCAGGTTCTGAACTTGAAATCACTCCCGGAGTGTATTTCTTAAATACGTTTGTAAGGGATGTATTTAAATATCCTGAACCCACATTAGACCATTTTGACAAAATAGTATCATAAGAATCACTCTCTGCATTGACACTTGAAACTGACTGATTAACCAGTCCCCAGTTTCCGTATGTGGATACGCATTTATATGTCCAGTTTGTCCAATTTAAACCACTGTCGTTTAACAGCTTAAGTCCCTGCTCCCATGTAGACGGACTATTAAAGTATGAAAATTCTCCCATATAACTTGGAACATTATAATTTGCACTGTTTATGTTATTTATACGCTTTTGCATATTGGCAATCTGCTGACCATTTGCATTCTCATAATCATCATATAAATAATTATGATACTCATACATAACATTTTCCCATCCATATGTATCAGGATTTGGCAAATCTGTAGGTTCCCATGTTGCTTCCATAATAATAACATGGGTTGGATCCTTTGCCCTAATTCTTTTATATGCATTATCATAAATATTCCACAACCATGAATGTAACTGATCGTCTGAATATCCTGAATTATAACGATATTCATTATAAGGTTCATTTAGCAAATCATAACCTGCCACTACAGGATTGCTATTATAGTGTTCAGCTATTTTTTCCCACATCTGATAATACTTCTCCTGATTAGAAGCTGCATTACTTCCAAAGAAAAACTCAGAAGCACCTTTTTTATCGTTTCCTCCATCCACGCCTGAATGGTCGCTTCCGTTTTGTGAACCATAGGCACCGTGCATATCTATAATTACATAGATTCCTCTTTTTCCTGCCTGTTCAACAAACCAGTCAACCCTGTCAAAAGCATTGCTGTACCAGTTATTGTTTTCATCAACAAAATTCCTGTACCAAATTGGAAGTCTTATACAATTTATCCCCAGACTTGCACATGTATCAAAATCTGATTCCTTCCAGTAATTACTTTCATATGTGTTAATAAGAGTTTTTGCGGCATCACTGCCAAATCTGTTAGTTAATGTATTAATCAAATCTGTCTGGTCTGTTACATTAGCAGTATAATCCGTAGGCGTAAGCCAAAACTCCTGTAACATATATCCCCCTGCATTTGTTCCCCTAAGATATACGGTATCCCCCTGTCCATAATTATTCTTAAGAACCTTACCGTTTGCTTTTAAGAAATCCTTATATTTAATTTTGTTTGTAGTTGTAGCACTTACATCACTTGTTTTATATACCGTAATACCGGTAATTGACATTGCTGCTATAAGCATATACACAGTGATTTTCTTAATTAATCTTTTCAAAATCTGCCTCCTTACTTTGTCCACTACTTACCAGGATCATAAAGGTTGTCATTCCATCCGTAATCCACTTTTGTTGATAAATAGTATTTATTACCGCTTATTCTGCTTAAAATCGTATCATACAGGTATGCATGTCCATTATAGTTTGATGACATTGCATTTTTATAGAAATAATAAGCTACCTCCGGTATAGACATTGACTCAACATTATTTCCATATATAATGGTTCCATCTTCTGCCACTACAAAAGCTCTTGCATGGAAAGAGTTAGTAATCACATTAAGTGAGTTATCACTTCCATAATATGAATTATTTCTCACGGTTCTTACATATTCCATATATCCGTCTTTATTACTTAAAATACCATCATCCGTAGCAAGATATCCTAATGTGTAATTATTACCATTGTACTCTTGAGCTCCAATATATGTATGAGCTGCTCCTGATATCTGACTTGTATTCAACACTGAATAGGAGCTGTCAAATACATCTTTTGTTTCATCGCCTGTAGCGTTAGGATCAATTGTATATATAATTCCAACATTTTTAACCTTATAAGACTTGTCTGATACGGTAATTGTTTCTCCTACTGCCGGTGCCCTGCATATTGTTCTAAATGCTACTTTTTCCGCACCTTCCTCATCAAATACAACTTCTCCACTTGCATTATAATATCTGTTTCCATTTGTTTTTATCTGGAAACCTTTAATGCTGATTTTATCAGTCTTTATAATAGAAGATTCTGTTACTACTTCAACTTCGTTAGATATATCTTCACTAGAAACTGCCTCATCAACAGACGCCTGAATACTCACACTATGTTTTCCGGCTTCCACATTAGCTATTGTAGCTGTTGCTGATGGACATATAAAAGTAAAATCCTTTACATTTGCAATATTTCCACTGGTATTATTCACAAATTTCATATATACCGTATGCTTTCCTGCACTTAATGGCTTATACAAATCTATTGTAGCTGTAACATAGTCTGACCATGATGCTTCAGTTTTCGGCGGTGTCACCTTTAATGAACCAATTATTTCTCCGTCCATGGAATCCTCATATAAATAAATCATTCCGCTGTTTCCTTTAGCACAGGAATAATTTATTGAAAGTGATGTTGCCGGTGAACTTAAGGAAATATCGTCATATTTAGTCCAGGCACCGTTATGGGTTCCTCCTATATTATAGTTAACACCATCTTTTTTATCATTTACTATTCCATATTGGTTTGAATAATCCGTAGCCTCCTTAGTCACCTTTGATACTTTAACAACTGATTGATTAACTGTCATTGCAGGAGTTGTAGAACCGTCAACGTATATATTATACTTTGGGTTACTATCCATATCAGCCTTAGGATACCATGTTACGTTAATGGAATTAAGCATTCCCTGAGCATTTACACCTGAAACTGATTTTACCTTTGATGTAGCAATATTTTCTACTACTCCCGGAAAATAATCTTTAATTTTTGATGTCAATCCTGTATTTTCAGTGCTTTCTCCTACTTTTGACCACTTGCTTAATATAGTATCATAAGAATCATTTTCAACATCCGCCCAATAGTTATTAGTATCTGAATCTGAGCCGTTTCCCGGAGTATTGTATAATCCCCAGTTTCCATATTGCTTTGTACACTTATAATTCCATATTGTCCAATTCAGATTGTTGTCATTAAGCAGCTTAACTCCTGTATTCCATGTATCGTTGTTGCTCATGTAATTAAACTCACCAATATAGCTTGGCACATTGTGTGCTGCACTGTTAATGCTGTCGATTTTGCTTTGCATAGAACTTATTTGTGTTCCTGATGCATTGTCATAGTCATCATACATATACTGATGATATTCATAAACTACATTTTCCCAACCCTTTTCTGTAGGGTTTGGAAGTGTATCAGGATCCCACACTGCTTCCATCATTATTATATGATTTGTATCAACTGTTCTTATTCTTTTATATGCCTTGTCGTAAACATTCCACAAAATCGACAATCTTTCCTGCTTAGTTTCATTTAAACCTGAATCACTCATATAATCTGCCATAGGTTCATTTAACAAATCATAACCGGCAACAACAGGGTTGTTTTTATAATGGTCTGCTATTTTGTACCACATCTCATAGAATTTTGCCTGATTAGTAGCTGCATCTGTTCCAAAAAATAATTTTGAATTATCCCTTTTCTGCTGATTGGTACTTCCACCATATATTCCTGAGTTATGACTTCCGTTTTGTGAACCATAGGCACCATGCATATCTATAATTACATATATTCCATAACGTCCTGCCGTTTCAATAAACCAGTCTAAACGGTCAAAAGCATTACTGTACCAGTTTCCATTTTCGTCCACTAAATTTCTATACCATATTGGAAGTCTTATACAATTAACTCCCAGTCTTGCACAGTTTTCAAAATCCTTTGATGTCCAATAATTTTCCTCATATGTATTAATCAGCTCTGCTGCTCTTTCACTTCCCAAACGGTCTGTAAGTTGATTGATTATGTCCTGTTGACACCTTATATTTCCACTGGTGTCGTCACTTGTTGCTCCTTTTGTGGCACATAGCCATATTTCCTGTAGCATATACCCTCCGGCATTAACACCTCTTAAATATACTGTGTTACCATTGGTATTTTTAATTTCTTTTCCTTCTGTTTTCAAAAAATTAGGATAAACTTCCTTTTGTGTTGAAGCAGCTTTTACCGTATTTAACGTCATGGTATTCACATTAATACCTGTAATTATTAATGCAATACTTAATAATAAACTGCTTATCTTTTTCAATATATTCATAACTGTTCTCCTATAGATACAAAATCCACTGTTACTTTAGTCAAAAAGGTCTCCTATGTTTCCTCCTGTAACTTCCGGTGGTGAAAACCAATCTCTTGTTTCAGTGTCCCCAGGGCCATCCGGAGACGCAGTTGTCTCCGGTGTAAGGCTCACCATCATATTTTTATTAACTTCAAATTTTGTAACTATTACTTCCGGTGTTGTATATAATTTTCGTTTAATCATTTGCTTTCTCCTTTTCAACGCTACTTTCTTATATAGATTCCACCATTCCACTCATACTGGACTTTTCTATAATATCCTTTATAATTTCCTATCTTTTCAACTTCATTATAAATCCATTGGTTTAAGTCCGTATAAGTTGTACCTCGTGCATTGTTTAATGCATCTAACAGTTCCTTATTTTGTTCTTCCGTCAGATTTTTTGAATAAAATTCCTCTCTTTGTGAGTATTCACCCTTATAACTATTCTGACAGTAAATAAAGTCATTCATGTCTCTATATACTGTATTTAACAGGTTATAATACTTGCTACTGGTACTTGTAACATTAAGAGTTTTCATCATTGCCTTAGCAATTCCGACTCTGTTATGCTGCATATCAACCAGATTTAATACATTATCATATAAGAACCTGTGTCCCTTTAATGTACTCATTTTCTGATTGCTGTAAAGATGCTTAGCTATCTCGTACATATCAACAGTATAAATATTATTTCCATATTCTATTTTTCCGTCTGCCATTTCAGCATATGCCCTTACAGTAACTTTTTCCTCTAATGTGTCAAACATGTAGCTTAAACACTTAAAAGTTAAACCATAGTAACTCCAATATTTTGTAGAGAACTCTGAACCGTCCTTTGTACTCCAATCTGCATACACACCATTTGGTGTTTCCTCATGTACTTTTACGTTACTATTGCCTGATGCCCCTTCTTTTGTCATTAATTTTTCCAGCTGTTCCCTATCCTTTCCAACTGTTTCTCCTTTAATGGCATATACAACACCAAACTTTTTAACTTTCTTTCCTTTAATAGTATTTTTGCTTACTCTGCATACTACCCTGAAAGACGGACTATATTCAGATACTCCTCCTTTATCTTTATTTCCATTCATTTGGAAGCCCTGTACTTCCACATCACCTAAATCATTATAAGTATTGGTGCATGAAAGAACTGTATCTCCGGTTACTTTATTTACCGTAACTTCCCTTCCGTCTGTGCTGTCTCCCTGATTTATAACCCAGGAGGTTTTGTAATACTCATCACTCCATATGTTAGTATCAACATCTTTTTTACTATAATCGTCCTCTGTTACTGTAACCTTACAATTGTTATATACGTATAACTCTATTTCTTCAGAGTGCTTTAAGCTAAACCTGTACTTTCCTGTTTCAGTTTCTGTAAGTCCTGTATTAGGAAGCTTTGCGGCATCTATTGCTTTTCCATCCTTTTCAATGGCTATTGTAAAGTTAAAGTTTTTATCCTTCTCAGCCATATTCCCTGATACATTTTTCTTTATGGTAACTTTTCTAATAGGATTATAAATATTTATAAACTCAACAGAATTACCCTTAGCTGATGAATATGTAAATTCAGCAGTATATGCAAGATTTGTCCCATTAATATGGCTTATACCAACCTCTTCCTCTGTTCCGTTTTTATTAACTTTTTCTAAGTAATAAGGAAGATAATTGTTGCTTACAATCACCTCTTCTACTGTATATTGATTTTGATTTGTTAATTTTGCTCCATCGAAAGTAACGGTCTTAAAATATCCGCTTGCCTCTCCTCCCTGAGCCTTTTCTATCTTGACAAAATCACTTTGATTAATAGTTTTACTTTGTAAAATATTACCTGATTTATCTTTCAGTTTTGCAACTATGGTGTAGCCATCAGGTATTGTATCTAAACCTTCTACCTTAACTGTTGCAACTACAATTCCACTTTTGTAATAAAGCTTTAATACATTGTGGTTATATGCCACCGTCATGTTTCTGTCGTTTTCATCTACATAGAAATCTTTAGAATCAGCATCATTTTCACCTTATTTTTGCCTGATATAATGTAAGTTCACTAACTTCTGACGGACTAGGTACAGCCACTCTGTCATAAGGATTAACAGTACCATTTACTGTTAAATTATCCTGTTTTTGTCCATCAACATAATACTCAATGGTGTATGACTGTCTCTGCTCAAATGTTACATTATCCAATAAACTTCCTACAGTTTCATTTGCTGTATCACTTTCATTTCTCTTTGCACCTCCTGCTGAGACAAAGAAGAAACGTGTAATGTAGTTTTTATCTCCTGATGGAGCATTGTATATACCATTATGGTCGTTCCACTCTCCTGCATTTTTCTTACTTGTTACCTTCCACATAGTTGCAGTAACTCCGTCAGATAATGTAAGAGTTGTACCTGTTGTTCCCTCCTTATTGGTTTCTATAGCCTTAACGTCATCTTTGCTTATTAATGCCTTAATCTGCTCAGCTGTCGTATAATTTTTTGCATCTTTAGCTGACATTGCCACAACATACATACTGTTCTGACACCAGCGTCCTGCATAATCCAAATCCCAATAACACTGTGAATTAGGTGTTGTTAAAATATCCTGATATAATGCACCTACATTTTCACAGTTAAGCTCTGCAAACTGGTCTCCATGAGCATTGTTTTTGTACATTTCATCCTGTGTTACGGAGAACTGGGATACCTGTTCGTTTTCTCCTGAGGTTTTTAACTTTCTTCCATTTACAATTTCAATATCATGTCCTACACGGTTACTATTTGGCCCGTTAGTCCATCCCGGTGCTGTTGTTTTCCACATTAAACCTTCATATCCGTTAGGATACTGCTGTTCATCACCATTTGAGTTAAATGGGAAGATTTTTCCATCTTCATCTGTTGAAAACATTGCCGGATACTCAAAATCTCCATTTTGTATATTGTTATAATATTGTACTTTGTAAGAATGTGACCACTGTGTAGTGCCACTTTTTCTTACTCTGTAGTATTTACCACCGCCTAAATCTTCTGCAACGTGAACAATGTCATTTGTTATTCCATCCTTAATGTTTCCCAATATCTCAAGATCATATCTCTTCTTTGCCACATCAGTCCATGTTTCTCCGTCACTACTCTTTTGCCACTCATATGTACAGCCACTTTCAGGATTCTTAACACAAAGACTACCATTTTCGCTTAATTTATCTTCTATAATAATTGCCGACTTCCAAACTCTTACTTTATAAACCAAACTAAACTTTAGACTTTCCTTGCCTGAATCAGCTTTTTCAAAAATCTGACATCCTATTTGTGTCTCAACATAATCTTTGTCTCCAAAATCAAGGTTTGCCGGTAGCTTATACTGAACAGTTGCCTGCTGTTGCCCATTATAGGAAACTATTCCCTCATCATGACTTTCAGCACCTCTTAATTCATCACCTGAATTTCCTGATGACCAGTAAATTGTATGCTTTGATGCTTCATAATACAATTCTCTCGGGTTTACATAAAAATATAAATCCTTATTTGCTTCATATACAACGTCATATGTATCCCCTGTACCTATTACATCATCCTGTACAAGACTGCTGTCAATCATTCCGGCTTTTTCCGTATCCTGTAGTGCTGATATGGGATAAATTCCATAATTTTTCTTAGACTGATTAGTCCAATAATCTGTCTTATCTGTTTCTTTTCCCCACACTTCAAATTCATAAAGGGATAATCCCCAGCTTCCACCTCTTACTTTTTCATCTGTATATAATCTAACGTATCTTGTTTTTACATTATCCATATGAATGCTGTTTCCTAATTCAAGGTTTGCATAATAGGCATCTTTTTGAATTTCATCAGCATCTCCCGGCTCTGTCCAGTTTGTAACAGTCCGATAATCAGTCCATGTTTTTCCGTCATCTGAAATCTGAATTTTAAAACTTTTTGCATAAGCACGCTCAAATTTCAAATCTACCGAATCTATTGCACACTGCTTTCCTAAATCAATCTGATACCATGGATTAGCGTCTTTCTTCGGTGCTGCCCATCTTGTGTCATCCTTTCCGTCTACTGCATTTTTAGGATTAGAAGTAGTTGCTCCATTGTCAGAACTGCTTACCTTTACATCCTTTCCTACTGAAAGGTCTGACAGCTCTCCCTTAACTGCTGTACCATAAACTCTGATATCTCTTATGGACATTTTATCATGATATGCCATTTTTATACAACGTACTTTTACATATCTTGCCTTTCCTAAACATACGCCATCCGACTCATATTTAAGTTTGTCTGTATCTGTTGTTTTAAAACCTCTGACTGTTCTTGCAACAGTCCAATTCACCTTATCTCTTGAAACAAGAATCTGAAAATCATCAGGATACGCTTTTTCAAACATAATGCTGACTTTTTCAATTTCATATAATTTTTCAAGGTCAATTATGAAATATCCTTTATCACCAATTTCACCACTTCCCCATCTTGTGTCTTCATCTTCATCTACGGCATTTTCTGCGCCAAAATTAGGCTGTGAACCGGATGCCTCCACCGGTTTTCCAAAGGCAAGGTTATCCTTATCAGTAACTCTTTCCAACTTGAAATAGTCTACATTTGCCTGCTGCCATGAATTGCTTTCAGAATAAGGAATATTAGAAGCACCTGTAATATCAATTACATTTACTCCCTTATTTAAGGTAACTTCAGTAGATATTGTTTTAACTGTTGTCCATCCACCTGTAACAGGTGCTGAAATACTTGTCCAACTGGAATTACCTGTACTGTTAATTCTGCAATCAATGTTTGTATCTTTTGAACTTCCTGATGCATACGCAACAGTGAGTTTATACTTTCCTGCATGTTTTACGTCAACATAAGAAGTAAGGTACGCCCTGCCATTATCCGGCCATGCGTTCATTCCACCTACTGCTTTTCCATTAGAAAACGCATTATCTTCCTGTATATTATGTTCGCTATCTGCATCTCCCTGAATGTAAGCATGGGCATTTTCTGCTTCGTGCTTATCATTACTGTCTGAAACCGTTTCCGGTTCGTACTCAAACTGGAAATAATCAAGATTACATGCTCCCTTTGAGCCATCTGCAACAAATTTTAAATATATTTCATGATTTCCTGATGGAATACTAATGTTTTCTGACGTATCAACATAATTTTTCCAGTCAGAACCTGTTCCCGTTGTTTGCACTGTAGCAACAGGCGTTCCTGACATTGAGCTGTCATCAACATATATTTCAACTTTTCCACCATTATCATTTTTTACGCTGTTTCTTAAATATATCTTTGATACCTTCCTATCAAAGAAAACATTGTATTCTGCCCATTTTCCATTTCTAAGTCCTCCAAGATTTGTTCCATCTACATAACTGTCATTTTCACCTTCTACTGTTATATCCCCTGAACTTTTAGAAAAAGCCTCTGCCTGTATTTTATTTCCTTTTAATGTTGTATCTAAAACGCCTGAAAATGCCAATTTAACATCTTCACTATATTCCAATGTAAAACAGTCTATGTTTAGCCATTCGTCCCAGACATTGTTGTTATCCTCACGACCATGTTCTCCGCCTTTCCAAACCCATACTGCTCCTGAAATATCAATTTTATTAATTCCCTGTTTTAATTCAGCATTTACATCTACAGATTTTACCTCATCCCATGAGGAACCTACATTTGTTATGTCACAGGTGTTCCAACTGCCATTATTTATTCTGTATTGAAGTGATGTGGTCATAGTTCCGGAATACTTTATTTTCATATTATAGTATCCTGCATTTGCAGCTTTAACATAGGTAGTTAAATATGAACGGTCATGTTCCATATATGTATTCATTTTTCCTATTGCCGCACCATTTGAGTATTTATCGCTTGACTCTTTAGATACCTTATTTCCGGCAGTGCCTCTTACATATGCATGAGCCTTTTCTGCCTCATGCTTTATATTTGCATTTTCCGGCTTATATTCAAACTGGAAATAATCAAGATTACATACATAATTCTTTCCTGTGTCTGTAGTGAATTTCAAATATATTTTGTGATTTCCCGCAGGTATACTAACCTCACCGGATATATCAGTATATGTGCTCCAATTTCCTGTGGAACTTACATTTATAGTTGCAACAGGTGTTCCTGACATTGTGCTGTCGTCAACATAAACATCTATCTTTCCTGCTGAATTTTCATTACCACTATATCTTAAATATATTCTGGATGTCATTCTGTCAAAATTAACGTTATACTGAACCCATTTTCCGTCTGACAGTCCTCCTATATTTTTTCTTCCACTGGCTGAGGAATTATCATCATTTTTTACTCCATCAGCTCTACTGTCTGTATTCTCTGCCTCTATTTTATTACCAACAGTTTCTTTATTTCCAACAGAAAATTCTTCAAAAGCTTTCTTACTATAAGATTTTTCCTGCTCATTTCCGTAAATACCTACCTCATAAAGGGAAATTCCGTTATACTGTCCTCCGTTGTAACCACTGTTTTTGTAGGTACGCTGTACAGCTTGTATTTTTATATATCTTGCATTAACTGCACTAAATTCTATTTTATCCACCCTTGCATATGAATCCGAATTATAGGCTTCACTGTTGTAAACTGTGGTAATAAGGCTGTAATCTGTTCCATTTTCTGATTTATAAATATTATATACAGTGGCATTGGCCTGCTCCCAGCTTAAATATACCTTCTCCACACTGTATGTTGCCCCTAAGTCCACAGTATAGTATGTGTCATCACCACTTGGATTATACCATCTTGTATTTGCATCATTATCAATAGCCCCACTTATAGGAGTACTGCTATTCTCCTCTCCACTGGCTGTGGCAGATACTCCGTTATTTCTCACATAGTTATAATACTTGTCATTTAAAATGTCTGAAAAAGCCTCTCCTGTATTATTTGTCTTTTTTGTAAAGACTCCGGTGTCACTAATGGTACTTTCTACCGATGCTTTAGCCTCACTTCCAAATATGCCTATTTCCCATATAGATACACCATAACGTCTGTTGTTGCCTGAATCTGCCAAATAAGAATCACCAACATCTGTTATTTTTACGTATCTTGCAGACACTGCATTACTTAATGCTACAGTATCCACCCTGTTTTTAGGGTCTGTATAATCACTTATTTTAACCCTTGAAACTTCCTTGTAACTTCTTCCATCATTTGAAATTTCTATTTTGTAGTCAATGGAACTTGCTACTTCCCAGCTAATCCCAATTTTAGACACGGAATAACTTTGCTTTAAGTCGATTTGAATCCAGTGTCCGTTTGTATGGTTCGAGTTAGCCCATCTTGTATCTGTGCTTCCATCAACAGCTTTAGATGCATCCCTTCCATCCTCAACACCATCATCAGAACTTGTATTGACGCCATATTTAATATAATTATATAAGTCTCCGTCTTTGCCGCCAAATGCCTTCTTAGTATTATCCTCCATGGTGACATCTGCATTGGTTGCCGTAGCAGATGCCGCGGCTTTAACATTGATATTCGTCACTGAAATACTTGTCATCGTCATACTTACGGCAAGAACCGTCGCAAGCACTTTTCTTAGTAACTTCTTCACTTTTTTCTCCTCCAAAATATTTAATAAAAATCCCTTTTGCACATAATATATTATACTGCATTTATTTTCCAAAATCACTTTGATGAAAGTATCAATTTTTCATTATCAGTATCAATTTTTCATTATCAGTATCAATTTTTCATTATCAGTGTCCTTTTTTTATAATTGTGCATAATAACGCAACGATATCTGTATTTTTATCTGTGTGTTGAAAGATACACTATAAAAGGACAGCCTTCCTATTTTGGGGAAATACTGTCCTTTTATCTTTACTATCTTATTCTTTTATTTACATACTTTGCCTTGTATTTAGAATAAACTATTGTCTGATCTTTATATAAACCATAGTATCCTGACAGGGCATAGCTTATTGATATGGCAATTAAATAATATGATACCCCCTCAAATCCAAATAATTCAAAGGAAATGAGCATTGATGTAACAGGACAGTTGGTAATTCCACAAAACACCGCCACCATTCCTGCCGCTGCAGCTAATTCCGGTGGAAATCCTATGATTTGTCCACATACACATCCAAAGGTTGCACCTATACAAAATCCCGGAACTATTTCGCCTCCACGGAATCCTGCCCTCATGGTTATTGCAGTCAAAACCATTTTCCACACAAAATCAAGAGGTCGTGCCCTACCGTTTATAGCACGGGCAATTAACTCACTTCCTGCTCCCATGTAATCACTCGTATTTAGGAAGAGCGTTATCACAATTACAACACATCCTGCCACAAAAACACGAATATATGGATTCTTAAGGCATTTTGTATAAATTTTGGAGGCTATTTTTAGTGCAATACAAAACAGTATGCTTACTGCTCCGCACCCTGCAGCAATAACGCCCATTTTTAATCCGTTTTCAATGGTGATTTCAGGAATATTGGTAACATTAAAAACTTCCGGATGAATTCCTAATCCTGCTGCAAACTCTGCTGCTATTATTGATGCTATAACACAGGGCAGCAATGCGGCATAATACATAACTCCAACACTTACTACTTCCATGGCAAAAACTGCCGCTGCCATGGGAGTTCCAAACACCGCTGAAAACGCGGCACTCATTCCACACATTACCATAACATGCTGGTCAAATTCATCTAGCTTCACTATTCTCCCAAGCTGATTGCCTATGCTTCCACCAAACTGTATTGCCGCACCCTCTCTACCTGCCGAACCTCCTGTTAAGTGGGTTAGCAGGGTTGCCACAAAAATCAAGGGAGCTGATTTAATGGGGACATCATCTTTAGACCTGATGGTGGATAAGACCTGATTTGTTCCCCTATCATCCTTGTCTAACATCTGATACATAAAAACAATAATCAGTCCGGCAATGGGAAGAAACAGAAATACCCATGGGCTGCCGGTTCTAAACTTTATTGCTCCTTTTATGCAACCTGCAAACACGCTACTTGCTCCACCTACTATAACTCCTGTAAGTATGGCAAGAATTATCCATTTGAAAAAAGTAGTAATATCCTTTTTCATCCTGCCTTCATAATAATGAACTACTGCCTTATTTCGTTCTTCCCTTGTCATATTTTTGCTATCTATATGCATTGTATTTTCTCCCTGCACGGAGATAAAAAGTCCGACATCACAGAACATAACCGGCATTCTGTAACGTCGGACCTTACATGGAAAACTCTTGTATTTTCCTACAAACTCCGCTGTTAATTACCCTCTAAAATATATTTATTTTAATTATACACTGTATTTTCAGAGTGTCAATTAACAGTATCTCTTCCTTATTATATATAATCTTTTGTTTTGTGCATCAGACATTAATCTATGCTTCTGTACTTTCCTTTTTAGCACTGAATAATTTCTTTAAACAACTGAATGCAACCAACACTCCAAGAACCATAAGAAGTACCGCAACTATAAACTGAAGTCCGTCTACAAGGAATGTAGCATTGCCATTTACCATATTAGCAACTAATGCAATTGTCTTCTGAACTAATGCCGTAAAGGTTACTGCTAACATTACAAACATTGGTATGTACAATGTCCAGCCTGTTCTTCCTGTTGTTTTAAGGAATACTGCTAATGCAATTAAAACTAATGCTGCAAGAAGCTGGTTTGCAGAGCCAAATAAAGGCCATACATTGTTGTATCCACCAAGAGTAAGTAAATATCCAAAGAATAATGTTATAACTGTTGCAAAATATTTATTAGTTAAAACCTTCTGCCATACAGGCATTTTGGATGTGTCTGTTGTGTCGCCATAGAATAATTCCTGGAATGACATTCTTCCGATTCTGGCAACTGAATCTAATGATGTAAGGGCTAATGCTGATACACACATTGTCATGAAAACTGTTGCAACCTGTACAGGTAATCCTAATTTTTCCAAAAATCCTGCAACACCATTTGAAAAGATTGCAAAAGGTGTTCCATCAGGCTTTGTTCCATTTACTGCAACTGCGCCTACAACTACAAGAGATATTATTCCCAGCAATGATTCAACTACCATGGCTCCATATCCAACCATCGGCATATCTTTCTCATTGCTAATTGTTTTTGATGATGTTCCTGATGATACAAGGCTATGGAAACCTGAAACTGCACCACATGCAATTGTTACAAATAATGTAGGAAACAAATAATTTCCTCCTACGTTAAATCCGTTGTAGGCATTTAACTGCATTGTAGGATGTGCAACTACTACACCAATTACTGCTCCTGCAATCATGCCTAATAACATAAAGGTTGTCATGTAGTCTCTAGGCTGCATTAAAAGCCACATTGGCATAACTGATGCCAGGAATAAATAAGCCATAACAATGTATATCCAAGCTGTTTTTGTTGCATAAATAGGAAGTTTCATACCTATTGCAAACATAGCTACCAAAAGTGCAATGGCAATTACAGCACGTACTATTTCATTCATTTTTCCTACACGTTTTTGAATTACTCCAAAAACAACTGCTACAACAATAAATAACATTGATATGGAAGCTGCTGCTGAATTTGCGTAGCTTACGCTTTCTTTCATTCCTGCAACTCCTTTACCTACGAAGGTTCCTGCAACCATATCTGTAAATGCTGCAATTACCAGTAATGTAAACAACCAGCAAAACAGCATAAATAATTTTCGTCCGCTTCTTCCGATATATTTTTCAATAATCATTCCCATGGATTTTCCTTCGTTTTTAACTGATGCATATAATGAACCGAAATCCTGAACAGCTCCAAAGAATAATCCACCAATTACTAACCATAACAAAACTGGAACCCATCCGAATACTGATGCAAGTATAGGCCCTGTTACAGGTCCTGCTCCTGCAATTGATGAAAACTGATGTGCAAATACCGTAAATTTAGATGATGGCACATAATCCTGTCCGTCTTCATGAGTGTATGCCGGTGTTTTTGCCTTAGCATCGATTCCCCATTTATTTGCCAACCAACGTCCGTAAAATAGATAGCCGGCACCTAAAACTACAATTCCGATTAAAACAATAACTAAACCATTCATTTCTTTCTTTCGCAAAAATGCGACTCCTTTCTTATATTTGCAAAGAGTCTATATCGAAGGGATTTCTATTAAGTAAAAAAACCTCCGTCCTTATTCTACATAAAGACGAAGGTTAAAACTTCCGCGTTACCACTCTACTTGTCATTTCCATGACCACTCAGTCTCATCTCACAAGCCTACGCTATAGAAATAAGCTTCTTTTTAACGGTAGAAAACCGGTGACACCTACTATTCCAAAAGAACTTCAGTGCACTGCTCACAGAGGATAATCATCAAAAACATACACCGGCTCACACCAACCGCCAGCTCTCTTTAGTACTTACTTTCCAATGACCTTATTCTGCTCTTCGCATTTTCTCTTTGTTGACACCCACGATAGCACTGTGTGAAAAACTTGTCAATGCTGCTTTTAAAAAACTTTGTTTGTTTTAATTCTACTTTATTTTTTTAAGTGTCTGGTTGCTTTTTGTATATTTTTTTAATTTTTTCAACAAATTTTCTTTTATGTCTTCTACTATCTGCTTTGGTGTCAAATGATTGTCCCTTAACACTTTCTCCAGGTTGTAGCGGTCAAGAAATTCTGTTTTGATTCCATAATTTAAAACTTTCATGTCTGTATTTCCATAGAATCCTGAAATTTTCTGACCAAAGCCACCATCTAAAAAGCCGTCTTCTAACGTAATGACAGCAAAATGATTTTTCTTTAAGTCGTTAAGAGTTTTTTCATCTAATCCCGTTATATAATAAGGATTAATAACTGTTGCGGCAATTCCTGTAGTTTCTTTTAAGAGTGTGGCGACTTCTCTTCCTAAGTGATAAAAAGCACCAAGTCCTATTATGGCAACATCACTGCCCCTTTCAGTTATTTCATAAGTATTAAGTCTGCTAAAATCCTTTGAAACTATTTTGCCATCAGAAACAACCTGACCACCCGGAACTTTAATTGCCACCGGATAATCCTTCTGCTCAATGCTCCAATCAAGCATTGCCAAATATTCCTCTTTAGTTGTTGGTGCTAAATAAACAAGATTTGGAATATTTGACATCATTGGAATATCCTGTAAACCAATGTGGGTAACATCATTCATGCCATATACGGAGCCTGCGAAAGTAACAATAGTTGCAGGATTTTTATCAATACACAAATCCTGTGAAATCTGATCGAAAGCACGCTGAATAAATGTGCTGTAAACACCAAATACAGGCTTTCCTCCGTTTTTTGCAATACCGGAAGCCATGGCAACTGCCGTTTCCTCTGCAATTCCCACATCTACAAACTGACTTCCTGCCTCTTTTCTTTTATCCTCTGTAAATCCCATTATAGTAGGAGTTCCTGCTGTAATTGCCACAACTTTTGAATCCTTCTTCATTTTATCCAAAAGGTAGACATTAGTTACGGATGAATAATCCTCTCCGTCAAAAGTATATAACGGCTTACCTGTTTCAATATCAAATGGAGCACAAAAATGCCATTTTTCCTTGTTATGCTCTGCTATTTCATAACCTTTTCCCTTTAGGGTTTTAATATGGACAACTACAGGCTTTTTACTGTCTTTAACCTGTTTAAAAGCCTCAATAAGGGAAGTAACATCATTTCCTTTGTCCACATAAATATAATCAAAATTCATTGCCTTAAATAAATTACACTGAGCCTGTCCGTCTGTCTTCCTAAGAAGCTTCAGATTTTTGTATATGCCTCCATGGTTTTCGGCAATGGACATATCATTATCATTTACCACAACAATAAAATTACTGTTCATTTCACCGGCAACATCCAAGCCCTCTAATGCTTCACCACCACTTAATGAGCCATCACCAATTACGGCTATTACGTTGCCGTCCTCACCATTTAAATCCCTTGCCTTTGCCAAACCACAGGCAAGACTTACAGATGTGGATGTATGACCTATCGTAAAGAAATCATGTTCACTTTCCTTTGGATTGGTAAATCCTGACACATCATCGTAATGTTCCTCGTACAAATATGCATCTTTTCTTCCTGTAAGCATTTTATGGGGATAGCTTTGATGGGAAACATCATATACTATCTTATCTTTAGGTGAATCAAAAACGTAGTGAAGTGCTATTGTAGCCTCCACCATACCAAAGTTTGGTCCGAAGTGTCCGCCATGCTTACTTGCTCTTTTAAGTAGTGCCTGTCTCATTTCATCCGCCAACACCTCAAGCTGTGGCATTGATAGTTCTTTTACATCTTTTGGTTCATTTATATTTTCTATATACATTGTAATCCTCCATATTTACATAATATTATTTGACTATTTTTATTTTCTAGTCATTGTTACATGTGTCCTTATCCCAGTTCAATTCTCCGGTATCTACTGCCTTTTGATATCTTGATATTTTATAATCAAGACGTTTCATTGCAGTTTCTAACTGACTTCTCTGCTCCTCTAATTTTTCTTTTTCCTCCTGCAACAGATGAAGTCTTGCAGAAAATGTTGTATCTCCCTGCATACACATTTTCACATATTCAATTAGAGATTCCACTGATACTCCGGCTTTTCGCATACAAATTACCAGTTCCACCCAGCTTAAATCACTTTCCTGATAATCACGTATGCCACCTGCAGTACGTGTAACTTCGGGAATCATACCTATTCTCTCATAATATCGAAGAGTGTCCGATGAAATATTGTATTTTTCGCTTACTTCTTTTATGGTCACAAAAAATCACTCCTTTCTGATAAAGGAATTATAAAACTTAGAGTATACTCTAAGTCAAGGATTTTTATATTAATCACGGTATTTCCACAAAAAACCGGTAAAATTATACTTTTTATAAAGAATAACTTTACCGGTTAATTTGTATTATATTGGTTTACATAATTTTATTTTGCTAATGAATTATCCCAATTAAACCCTAACTCTACCCCAAATTTGTATTGTTCTCAACCGTTCGTGAACCATAACCATAAAAAGTTCCTACTATAACTTCTTCATTCCCACCTGTTGCCGCCTTAATATCCGTTACTATAATGCCGCCTGTCCTCAATGTCGTAAACATCATTATAACGGATAAAAGTATGGCTAAAATCTTCCTTTCCATTTAATACTCCCATTTGTTTTTTATGAATATTGTTGTAATAACATTATTACCTTCCATCACCTCAGTATTAATAAAAAATATACATTTCACTTTAAATATTTTCCATTTCTTTTAATACTTTATCAATATCACATTTATCCGGATTATCACCAATTAAATTACATATTTTTTCTATCAGTACAATGTCTTCTTCCAGTTCATCAGCTATCTGGGATAGTGGCTTTTTCTTTGTTAGTTTCTTGCATACTTGTGTAATAAGCTTTCTGTTTTGTCCTATATTTTCCCCTTCTGCCAGTCCCTCTTCATAATAGTCCTCTTTTAAGTGTTCTCTTGTTTTTTCCTCATCATATTCCATCATAAACATATCAAGCACCTCCGACCTGTGTTCCTGCAGGAAATCTATTAAGACACCATTTTCTATACAATAATCTATTATATCTTTTACTCATCAATGGCAATAAATATCTTGTTGATTTTGTCAAATGTTCTTAGAGCATCATTAAAATTCTGCTTCTGATTCGTATATAGCAAATCCTCATGCAATGATTCATAACGTTTTTTTATGGATTCATCAAAGTATTTTTTCCACGCATCAAAATCATATTTTCCCACAGGATTATATTCTTTAGAAAGACTTCTCTTTTCCAGATAAAAACTATCCGTGTTTTTAGTCTTTCTTAGAAGAAGCTTTAGCTCCTGTGATGAGTTCAAAAATGTTTGTATATCATCACGTTTAAAAAGTTTTGTAACATCATATATATGACGTACTTTATTTGCCAAATTCCCACATATTGCATGCCTCTTAACTGACATCACTTTGTCAAGAAATGTACGTTCGATAGCCAGCGTATTTATCGTTACCTCTTCCAGTTCATATTTAGACACATCATACATCATCCCATGTTTCTCCAAATATTCCTGAATATACGTCTTCATTCCTTTTTTTGAATATGGATCTGGTCTTATACTTGATCCAATTTCCAACTTTACCTTAACATCATGATCATCATCGAAGAAAACAAATGAACTTTTATTTCGATCATTTCGCTCCTCTGGTATAATCTCAATCCGATAATCTTCCGTCATTATTTTTTCAACTTTCTTCAAAGACCTATCATATTGCTTCTTTGATAAATCACCAGATGGAATAAATGTTAAATCTATATCTTCTGAAAATCTCTCAATTGACCCAGGATAACACTTACTAAGAGAAGTCCCTCCCTTAAATACACAACAATCAGCAAAATCACTTTTCTGAAGTTTTTGCAACATACTGACAATATAATAATCCCTTTTTATAGCCTCCTCGGGAATTCCAATATAATCAGCTGTTATAATACATAAATTTCTAAAGTCCTCTTCATTTTTATGCAATTTCATATATTTCCTCCATAGTTGGCTTTGCATAAACAGACATTGATGATAAAAATCTATCCAATGTATTTTCTACGTGTAGATAATTCAAAAACGATTCTAAGAATGCAATTGTAGACTTCTGATATTTCATATGTTCTAAAACATAAACCGTTGCTTTATCAGAATATGACTGGGCAAATTTTTCCATATAAGCAATTAGCGCTTTTTTATTAATATCTTCAATATTATAGTAATTCTGAAGAATCTCTAGTGTTTCAATTACTGCCTCTCTTTCCATATTTAAATCGCAGGAAATATTTTTAATTAATACATTCCGAACTGTTTTTCTCTGCCCTGACACACAATTAGAAAATACTTCTGTCTGCTTACTAATTTGGGTTGTGAGTCCTTTCTTATTGTATAGCCTATATCCCACAACCAATCCACTATGATTTTTGATGTAATGATATATAATATCCTGTTCTCCAATTGGAACATTTCCAAATCTGGATTTCTTTGGTTTATAGTATAATCCTCTAGCTAAGTGAACCAATAATCCTTTTTGACAGAAGCGTTCAAGGTTTTTATAAAAAGCAACTTCTGTCATATCATCTGCTAACAAATCATACACATGGCTTGCTTCAAACAACGTGCCCTCAGTAATATTACAAAGATACATTTCTATTAATTCTCTGCTATTCATTACTTCCACTCCTTCCTATCAATCTATTTAAATAATATTCAGATTATTAAATTATGTCAAGTAAATTTCACTTTTACTTGACACATTAGAGATACATTGCATATTACAATTATAACCATAACCAGCTCTTTTATTTTTTCAAAAATATTTATGTTTGTTTTTATTTACCTCATGTGATGTTTTATTTTCAGATGAATTTTCAGCATTAAACAAGAATAGCTTCTCTTTAATTGCTGATTATTATTTTCCCAATCAGAAATAATGTTATCTTATTTTTTATTTTTGTTTTGAATATATGTGTTTTCCCCATTTTTTCATACTTACTTTCGTTTTTACAAGCATTTATCTCAATATATCTTATCGTTGTAATTGCTGTTCTAAAATTAGCTCATTAAGGATTTTCGAGGTAACAAAGGTGGATTCGCTTTCAGCAAAAATTCAGAAAATGTACGGATACAGCGACTATGAAATGGCACTTATAAAATATTCTGTTACTGCAATGCTTTCTGAGCTCAGCAAAATCGTCATTTTAAGTATTTTTTATTTGTTTATTGGAAAATTTGATTTATTTGTGGCATTTTCAGCACTGCTGATTTTTCTGAGAATTAATGGTGGGGGATATCATTGCAAGCATTATATTACATGCTTGATGCTTACAACTTTAATATCTGTTTTAGCTATAATTGTTTTACCGTTAATATCTCTCCCTAATTATTCCATAATGATATGCGTTTTAATTGTATGTTTACTTGTTACATACTACATTGGACCTGTTCCATCACCCTTTAGACCAAATCCGGATATATTGCTAATTAAACGCTGTAACATCAAATGTTTTCTCGTAATTCTTACTTTCATTATAATTGTTAGCATTTTCAATTCTAACAATGGGATAAAACCTTATCTTGTTGTTGGCTTTTGGACTATTACATTACATACATTACAATTGATTATAGCTAAAATACTTCGGAAAGGAGACTAGAAAATTATGAAAAAATTTGCTTATTCAAGAATTAACAAGCTTTGTAGTATGTTCTTAGCACTTGGAGTGCTTTCACGTTTCCATGGGGTAAGCTTTTTCTTATTTGGCGAACCTAAATATCCATCAAGAAAAGATTTTGAATAAAATACTTTTATACAAAACAATACCCATTTTGAATAACTCTATTCTTAATGGGTATTTCTTAATTATCAAACACAATTTTAAATTCTATCCATTGTTCTTCTTCCGTATTAGTTAAATGAGTAAAAATATTATATTTATATTGTTTCTGGTATTCTTTAATTTTACTCAATCCCAGACCACGTTTTTCTCCTTTAGTTGAGTATCCGTTCTGATAAAACCTTTCAATATCATTATTAGATATATTTTTCACAGGATTTTTTACACTTATCTCTAATGGTTTAGAATCCTTAATGGCAAATATAATCTTTTTAACAACATTTTGAGTATTAACAGCTTCTATGGCATTATCAATTAATACTCCCAAAATATCTGTTAATGCATATATTGAAATATTAGCATTTTCTTCATAAATAATATCATACTCAACTTTTATTCCTAATTCCTCTGCCCGTAAAAATTTTGTGTATAGAAATCCTGATAATATAGAATTATTACTACAACTTAAAACACGTGTATATCTATTTTCATACATAACCTGATTACAGTACTCCTTTTGAGCCTTTACTAACGACTCCAAAGATGTTGCCGTTAAATGAAGACTATATATCGCATCTATCTGATTGTGAAAATCATGTTGTTTCTTTCTTATATTCTGAACAAGCTCTTTAAAAACACCATTATATAAATTTGCTATCTCTATTTCACGTTCTTTTTGCTCTATATCAAAAATTGATTTCTGCCATCTAAACAAAAACACTGCTACTGTTACCATCAACAGACTAATTAACGCAAATACATCATTTTCTATAACATTGCTTTTCTTCAATGAATACATGCTATATGCAATAATAAGAACACATATTAACAAACAAATTCTCAATATCCAATCTTTTTTTGCACATATTTCCAATATGTTCTTATATTTAGCATTATTCCTTGATACAAATAATACTATAAAAGTAGACATATTAATTAACATTATAATTAAACTTTCATTTGGAATAATATTATATAATAGTCCAAGTGGTGTATATATTAGCATCTGCAATGATACAATTATTATCATAACCAGCATACACTCTAACACTGTCATTTTTATTGTTTTACCAAATTTTAAATAAGCATATATAAAGTAAATTAAATAAATCACAAAATACATACCCTTAGAAACTATGCCTTCCTGTATCATTTGCATGAATGCCATTTCAATCCCAACAAATCCCACATTATAAACGTCTATTTTTAGTTTTTCTCCATTTAGGCTGTGCAGACATACTACAAGAGCGAGCATTTCAAATAGACGATATGTTATTTCGAGCATCTCTGAAGTCCCTCCAGAAAGCTTTGCTTAAGCCTGATTCCTATTTCCAGTTTTCCGTATCCGTCTCTCAGATATGCATACCTGTTTACTATATCCACACTTTCCACATAATCTGCGTTTACTATTGTATTTTTATTACATTTGAGAAATCTTTCAGAATTTAATTCCAACAAGGTATTTTTTGTAGATTTATATGGGGCATCCACTACCTCATCTTTACAATGGATATGTGAAGTATTATGGTCAATTTCAAAATATACGATATCTTCAACCTTTATTATGTAATGTACAAAGTCCTTCTTGTATTTGTAGTAGCGGTTTTCCTTCTTTTCAGTCTGAAACTTCAATGTTTCCTTTACTGTTTCCAAAAATTCATCATTATCATATGGCTTTTCAAAATACCTGTAACAATGTAGCTGTGCATATGCATACAAATTGGCGTCTTCTAATGCCGTTGTAAAAATAATCGGAGTAAATTTATACCTGTCTATTTTTCTTATACTCTCAACGAATTTAGTTCCGGCAATATCTCCCGGTATATTTGTGTTTAATATGATATCTACAATGAACAAATCGATGTGATATTCTAAAGCATAGCGATATGCCTGTTCGCTATTTTCAGCTTTATGAATAAATACCCCATCGATTCTATTAATCAGTGCACAGGCTTTATCCATACTGTGCATATTATCTTCTACTATCAATACTTGTTTGTCTGTCGATTGCATAAACATTTATCCCCTGTGTTAATTTATTTCTTTTTTCTTACATTTATATCATATTCCTGTTGAACCTTAAATGCACTTTTGGTTATTTCCAAATATATTTTTATCTTTTCATCTGCCGGTAGTCTGACAAAATCATATACATATTCCTGCTTGCCTTCTACCTTTCCCAAGAGAATATAATTTGGTGATGCATTAAATTTATCGTAAAGTATCTGCAATTGATTTGTAGTAACCTTACTCTTACCGTATTCAATATTTTGATAATGCGTTGTGGAATGTATTCCCAGTATTTCCGCCATCTTCTCCTGGGACAATTGGTTCTCTTTTCTTACCGCGCGAATGCGCTGTCCGATTTCTCTATCTGTATTCATTTCTGCACCTTAGTTTATATTAATATCCCAATACCTACTTTGTCAATTTTAATATTTTTACTATCGTCATTCCACATTTATATGAGTGTTATTAACACTGTATTACAGTGTGTTTTTTCAAAAAAAAATATAAAGGCCTTTTGTTACCTTTATATTTTTTCATTACACTTATGATATTTTATTGTCAAACATAATATGTACTTTACTTTCCTTCTTTTGCAAAGTATTCTTTTACAAGTTTTACCACAACTCCTGATAATAGGAAAACCGCAATAAGGTTTGGTATTGCCATCAATCCATTAAAGGTTTCGGCTATGCTCCAAAGAAGTCCCAAATCCATTGTAGCTCCCACAATGGCAACTAAAGAGTATACCAGCATAAAAGGCTTGTTTACCTTTGAGCCAAACAAGAATTCGATACATCTTGCGCCATACAGTCCCCAGCCTACAATGGTCGAAAATGCGAAACAACACATTGCCACCGCAGTAAAAATTGAAACCCAGCTACCGTATGTTGAGGTAAATCCTGAGATTGTAAGCTCTGCTCCTGCTGTGCTTCCAAAGTTAATAGGCACTTCACTACATAAAATAACCAGCGCTGTCAGGGTACATATAACAATAGTATCCACAAACACCTCAAATATTCCAAAGAATCCCTGCTTTACCGGCTTTCTTGTATCAGCACATGCATGGGCAATAGAACCTGTTCCCAATCCTGCCTCGTTGGAAAAAATTCCTCTTGAAACACCTTTTTTCATGCTCATAAAAAAGCTTCCAACTGCACCACCTGTTACAGATGCCGGATTAAAGGCTCCCTCTATTATTAATGAAAAAACTGAAGGAATATTTTGTATGTTTAATGCAATTACACCTATTGCAAATACAATATATAAAAGTGCCATAAAAGGGACCAATTTTTCAGTTACCTGACCTATTCTCTTAATTCCTCCTAAAAGAATCATTGCCAATAAAGCAGCTAAAATTATTCCAATTATAAGATTTACTGTTTTTGCACTATCTCCTGACATTATTCCATAATTTTCAAGAGCTGAATCTATGGCAGTTGTAATTGTATTTACCTGAGTTGCATTTCCGGTACCAAATACTGTCAGAACACCAAATATTGAAAACAGATACGCCAACCAGTGCCAATGCTTCTTTAATCCGTTTTTTATATAATACATTGGGCCACCAACTAATTCACCCTTTTCATTTTTTTCTCTAAAATGTACTGCAAGGGTTACTTCAGAAAATTTGGTACACATTCCAAGTATTGCAGAAATCCACATCCAGAAAACTGCTCCCGGTCCACCTATTGCAATGGCTCCTGCCACTCCTGCAATATTCCCCGTTCCCACTGTAGCTGCCAATGCCGTACACACAGCCTGAAACGGTGTCATTGCACCATCTGCCGCCTCTTTCTTTTTGAACATCCTACCGATGGTAACTTTCATTGCATAAGGGAATTTTCTGATTTGTATAAATTTTGTTCTAAAACTCAAAACCAGTCCCACTCCAATAATACATATCATTGCCGGGACACCCCATATAAAATCATTAACTGCTGAGTTTATACTTTCAATAACTGATGTCATTTCACTTAATCCTTTCGCCTTTGTATCACCCACGATATTATTTAAAAAAAGCACGCATAACTGCTTGATTATACCATAAAAAAGTAAAAACTCCAATGCAGCTAACTATTTTAAATATCTCATAAATATATTAAATTTCCAATTTTATAAACTTTTTCATAATATCCACATCAATTATATCCTCAATATTAATAATCATCCCCTCACTCATAATTATCTTATGCTCATATATATTAATTTTCTTTACTTTTCCTGTGATTTTCCTATATTCTCCACCTGCTTTTTTCACATCAGGCACAAAATATGTAAAAGTCACAGTTATATCTTTGTCTATATTATTTTTTATAAATTGTAATTTCTCATTTATTCTTATTTTTTCATCTTCATCTAATTCCAGTTTTTTCTCTGTGAGACGTGCCGACTCATTAATTTCCTCTTCGTGACCTGTAAGAGCTGCAAAAGGCGAGAACTGGGCAGCCCTGTCATGTAAAGACATCCTGGGATGTGTCTTAGACACATGGTGAGGTAAATTAATAATATCATTGTAATTGTCATCCTTAGAATCGTTAATCATGCCTTATGACCTCCAATCTGAGCATTCCTATCCTTTGCTGTAGCTCCTTTTTCTAAATTCATACCTTTAAGTACCGCATTTTTGCCAAATCGTTTTTTTATGTCAATCATGGCTTTTTGCATATTCTTTTCTCTCTGTAAACTCTCCTTTTCCTTAGCATTTTCCTTACCTAATTCATTGTAATCCGTAAAGAAATCCAGTTGCTTAAACTGATTGTTTTCCTTTATTGAATCCTCCCATACAACCTTATTTGCCGTTATATTTATTCTTCTTATAAGTAGGCTTTTATCAACGATTTCATCATATGCTTTCGTTACAGCTTCCATAATAATTCTGGTGGATGAGGTCTGATAATCAAGATTAATGGTTACGTGAGCATGTTTAGGTATTCTTCTTCCATAACGGTCTATAGTTATTTCTCCCTGATATTTCCCACGTTTTTTTGAATTAAGATTCTCAATATCATATCCTACAGTTAAAACCAGCTGATTGGTGACAAGTTTTTTATCCACCAAATCCAGTACCAACGCATCTGTCATTTCTTTTACAACCAACCTTGCCTTATAAAAATCATAAGGGCATTGCAATACCTGACCTGAACCCAAGCTATTGGTTTCCGGTCTGTATGCTTTAATATCAGCTATGGTACAGGGTTCGTACCCCCATGCGTGATCTATGAGCAATTCAGCATTTATTCCTAAAAGTTTATAAAGTAAATCTTCATTATGATATTCATTCTGTTCTCCCAGAGAACATCTGGCTATATCCCCCATAGTAAACAAACCATTTTCTTCTAACTTTTTGGCATATCCTCTCCCAACTCTCCAAAAATCCGTCAATGGTTTGTGATTCCACAACAACCTGCGGTACGCCATTTCATCAAGCTCAGCTATACGGACACCATCCTGATTGGGCTCTGTGTGTTTTGCAACTATATCCATGGCAATCTTACACAAATACATATTAGTGCCTATGCCTGCCGTCGCCGTAATTCCTGTTGTATTTAACACATCACGAACTACCATGCTTGCAAATTCCTTAGCAGTCATCTTATAAGTGTTAAGGTATGATGTAACATCCATAAACACCTCATCCACAGAATATACATGCATATCTTCCGGTGCAACATACTTCAAATATATATCATATATACGTGTACTGTATTCCATGTAAAGCGACATTCTGGGAGTTGCCACTACATAATCTAACTTAAGGGCAGGATTCCTCCTAAGTTCCAAATCATCATAAGATTCTCCCTGAAATTCTCCACCCGGAGCCTTTCTTTTACGCACCTGATTAACCTGTCTTACCTTCTGTACCACCTCAAAAAGTCGTGCTCTGCCGGGAATACCATATGCCTTAAGAGAAGGTGAAACTGCAAGGCAAATAGTTTTCTCTGTTCTACTAATATCTGCCACTACAAGATTAGTAGTCAATGGGTCTAAATTTCTCTCATTGCATTCCACAGATGCATAGAATGATTTTAAATCTATGGCTATATATGTTCTATTCTGTGACATTTTCCCTCTCCTTAATTTAAATTGCGCCTCATATCTCGAACATTTGTTCTAATACTATGATAGCATATTTTTTATAAAAGTCAACTTGGAATATATTGTTAAAAGTTATTTTCTTGATTTAATATATTTATTTATGGTCATAAATGTAAATGTTACTATTTTTTTAATGTATATTTATACTGTATTATTTAATTAACGTCAAAAGAGCCCTCCACACCACAGTGCGAAGGGTTCTTCCCATTTCAAACATTAATTCTTATGATACATTCTTTCATCTTCTTCATATTTCGGTTCGCAAGTAAGCTGGATTCCCAACTTTTTAAAAATCTGCTCATCAACTGATGAAAGTAAAACTGTTGAATGTGCATCGCATCCCTTTAATAATGGAAGTTTCTTCATTGCTTTCATGGCAATTTCATTATTTGCCGCTGTAGCTGATAATGCCGTAAGCACCTCATCAGTATGAAGTCTTGGGTTTTTGCTTCCAAGGTAATTTATCTTCAAATCCTGTATCGGGTCAATTGCCTTAGGGTCAATAAGTTTTACTTCTTTATCTATGCCTGCCAAAACTTTTAAAGCATTTATCAAAGCTGAAGAAGCCGCACCAAGAAGCTCACTTGTACCTCCTGAAACAATAGTTCCGTCTCCTAACTCAATAGCCATTGCCGGATTTCCATTTTCATTCTTCTCCCTTTCAAGAGCAACAATTGTAACTTTTCTGTCTTCCACAGTTATTTCTGCCTGCTTCATTAAAAGTTCTAACTTACATATGTCATCTTTTGTTGTGCCGTTACGTCTCTTTTCGCAAAGGCACTTGTAGTATCTTCTGATAATCTCCTGTTTTGAAGCTTCACGACATGCCTCATCATCTATAATGCAGTTTCCTGCCATATTTACACCCATTTCTGTTGGTGACTTGTAAGGACTTTTCCCAAAAATAAGTTCAAACATTGCATTTACAACAGGGAAAATTTCGCAGTCTCTATTGTAATTTACAACAGCTTCGCCACGGGCTTCTAAATGAAATGGGTCAATCATATTTACATCATTTAAATCTGCTGTTGCAGCCTCATATGCCAGATTAACCGGATGTTTAAGAGGAATATTCCAAATAGGAAATGTCTCATATTTGGCATACCCTGCATCTACACCTCTTTTATGTTCATGATACAACTGTGAAAGGCAAACTGCCATCTTTCCGCTTCCCGGCCCCGGTGCAGTAACTACAACCAGTGGTCTTTCTGTTTCGATATATTCATTTTTTCCGTAACCTTCATCACTGACAATAAACTCTACATCACTTGGATATCCTGGAATTTTGTAGTGTTTATATGACTTAATGTTCATGGAATCAAGCCTTTTAATAAACAGGTTGGCTGACGGCTGCTCTGCAAATTTTGTAAGGCACACACTTCCTACAAACAATCCCACTGACTGAAATTCATCAATAAGTCTTAAAACATCCATATCATAAGTAATTCCGTAATCTCCACGTACCTTATTGTTTTCAATGTCTTCCGCACTAATTGCTATAACGATTTCTGCCTGATCCTTAAGCTGTAAAAGCATCTGAAGCTTTGAGTCCGGCTCAAATCCCGGCAAAACTCTTGAAGCATGGAAATCATCAAATAACTTTCCACCAAACTCCAAATATAGCTTGTTTCCAAACTGGGCAATTCTTTCCTTAATATGTTCTGACTGCATTGTCAGATATTTCTCATTATCAAAACCTTTTTTAAACATTTTACTTAACCTCTTTTGTTTTGCAAATTAAATCCACCCGTAATTTTATCATATTTAGATGGCTTTTTGAACCATAATATATTTTCTTTTATCGCAGACTTTTTTCCTTCACCCCCAAAAAAAGAGATGTTGCCCTCTGCTAACACCTCTTCACCAATTTTTGCTTATTCTGTTTATTGTCCCTACAGCAATTTACACCTTTTCGTCCCCTTAACATCCCCTTCTACAATCTGATACTGTTTGGATTTCTGTGAATCCTTTCTCTTTGTGCAATCTGCTTACTGTCTTTTCCCTGCACATTTTTTTCCTGGCATGCTGATATTACTCCCACAAAAAAACACATTGTACCTTTAGGAATCAAAAATGCCTGAGAGTCCAACATTCGCATACAGCAACTCGTCATCCTTTTTATTCCCTATCTTTTTAATAGGAATAATTGTACATATATTAAATATGTTTGTCAATCATTTGCCTGACCTGATTGTTTTTTTCTAGTGGGCAGGGTTGGACTCGAACCAACGATGTTTCTAATGTAACGGATTTACAGTCCGCCGTCTTCGCCGCTAGACTTACCTACCCATAATAAGTCCCTTAGGACTCACTCTTTTTAGTACATAATATTTCATGCACCTATTGATATATTTAATTTATTATCTGTGACAATAATGTCATCAATGGGAACGTTAAAAACTGCTGCTAATACAATTAAATTATCCAATGTTGGCATTGCCGCACCATTTTGCCATTTGTATATTGCATTAGGAGTTGCAAATCCCAATATATTCTGTAACTCCTTAACAGATAATCCTGACTGTTTTCGTAAATTCATAATTCTTATTCCTGTTCCCACTGTATCTATAATAGGTAATATACACATCTTTTTTTCCTCCACTTATACTTATTGATTCATTTGCCAGTAGTAATAAAAAAACCGCCTATCTTCTCAAAAAGATAAGCGGTGAATTAAATTCTAATTATGATTTTGTCTTAAAGACATCTATAATTATCATGTTGATTTTTGCTTTTTGCTTACCATTTTCGAGAGCACATTAATAAGACTCTGTCCGTATACCTGAACGAGCTTGTAATCTTCATAATAATAGTTATGGCTGTTAGCAAATTTTAACTCAAACATGATCTCTTTTCCTTTCCCGATGGATTATCCACCGCATTTAACATTCTCTGTAGTTCATACTTTAACATATATTGTTTAATTTGTCATTCTTCCGGTAGTAGAAAGTATAAATTTCATTAATAGAATTTAATTAATATTTATTTAGCCTTAATGCTTACTTTTTTACCTGAAAATGCTATTCCCATTTTCAGAATATTATAAATTCCTTCTTCTTTTAGTTCTGAATTATAAAAGCTGACAGATTTATCCATATATTCTGCTATTGCAGTTTGCTCCTGTCTGAAATCTCCTTTGTATACTATGCAGACTGCCACTATAAACAGAAAGCATATTACCCATGTTACAGGCTCGCAAATACATATACATAAGGATGGGCTAGATTATGATAAAAACTTTAAGGAGTGCCTTGGCAGCACTCCCAATGATTATCTGTCACATATACTTCTTAAAGATATGATTGAATATATAGGAATTTAAATATGCTAATACGGCAAATCCAATAAACAACATTACATATACGACACTTCCCGCTGTCTTTCCCAGCAGAACAATCAATATAATTGGCAATAACGTTATAAGCAATATTATCAAAGTCCATGGAAAATGACCTATTCCCATAAGTAATGCATTTTTAAGTGTGTTCTTTACAGTATTTTCAAATGTACTTTGAAGTGCCATGGCGTATAAAAAAATGAACAGAACGGTAAGTGCTGCTGCAAGCATTAATCCTTTAAGTGCTGTTGTCATTACTGTTTTTTTAAGACTATTTATTATATATAAATCTATCGTAGGAATCACTGCTGCTACTAATAATATAATCCACATAACCGTTGACTGTCTAAAATTCTCCTTGAACAATTGAAAAAAATTTCTAAAAATATAACCTTCTCTGTTCCCTGCCATCTTTTTAGTCACTCCGTAAAGTGCCGTTGTTGAAGCACCTATAGTAATTATAGGCAACGAGCACAAAACAAATATCAAATTTAAAATTACCAAATCTGCTATTTTTGATACCACTTCATAAAATTTACTGTCTATTCCAAACACTTTTTTCTTCCTCTCTATATTTCTTTTACGGAATCTCTTTCTAAAAGTTCAGCTTGGAAAATCAACTGTTTCTTTTCATCTTTTCCATTTATGAGATTCATTAACAGTTCTATTGATGATTTTACCATCTGTTCACATGGCTGCTTCATTGTGGAAAGTGATGGATGAAAATATTTTGACATTTCAATCCCATCGAACCCTAAAACAGAATAGTCATCAGGTATTTTCCACCCTGCTTCTGAAATAGCTTTGTACGCACCAAATGCTGTTAAGTCAGAAATAGCATAAAGTGCAGAAAATTCCTCTTTAGACTGTAACAATTCCTTTGTAACCTGATAACCATTAGCTACTGAGTATTCAGGAATGTAATCTTTCATATATCTTATAAGATTTTTGTTAACTTCAATTCCATTATCTGCTAAAGCTTCTCTGTAACCTTTCAATCGAAGACCACCAACTGCCTGATCACCCCTTTTGCCTGAAATTATAGCAATCTTCTTGTGACCTTTCTTGCAAAGATAATCTACTGCCTTGTAACTTTCTTTTTCGTCATCAATAGAGACTGAAGAACAGTTTCTTTTAGGAGCCATCATATTAACCGCAACAGTACATAACACATATGGCACACCTATTTCTTCTAATCTTGTATCAAGATAGTCCATCTGACCTCCAAGGAAAATCAAACCTTTAAGTCTTTTTTCTTTGGCAAGCTGTACTGCTACACTTACCTCATCCTGATCTTCCCCTACAGCTTGAAGTAAAAACGTGTACTCTAATTTTTTTAATTCTTCTTCAAAACTTTTCAACATCCCCTGAAAGAATTGATTATCTATACCTTTAATTAAAAGTGCTATCGTATTAGATTCTGTCATTTTTAAATTTCTTGCACTATTATTAGGCACGTAATTATATTCTTTTATAACTTTTAAAATTCTTTTTCTGGTATTCTGATTAATACCCGGATCATCATTAATTGCTCGAGAGACAGTGCTAATTCCAACACCACATATTTTCGCTATGTCTTTTATTGTTAAATCTGCCATGTCTTCCCCCTTTCATCTAAATGTACTAAAATTTTTTAATTCCACAATTTGGTATTTTATCATATATATATATCATTATGCAAAAAACTGCGAAATTTTTTCGCAGCTTTTTATCATTTTATTTCTATCCTCTGCCATAAAGAACTGTTAGTTCTTTAATAGTACCTGATAATTTTTTAGTTATCTGTCCGGATTTTACTCTCCAACACCAATTTCCGCCTAAAGTTGAAGGATGATTCATTCTGGCTTTATTGTCCAAATGAAGATAATCCTGTAACGGAATAATACATGTATTGGCTGTTGATGCCTGAGCCATACGAATAACTTCGTCAACCAGCTCATCTTTATCATCAGTTTTTCTGCCAATATATTTTTGGACCATCTCAACCTCTTCCGGTCCAATGCTACCTAACCATCCCTTTAGTGTTTCATTGTCATGAGTTCCTGTATATACTACACAATTCTTATTATAATTGTATGGTAAATACTCTCTTGGACCTGAAGAATCTCTGCTATCAAATGCAAACTCAAGAACTTTCATATTAGGGAATCCTGAATCATTAACTAGCTGTCTTACTGAATCAGTTATATAACCTAAGTCTTCAGCTATAATGTTAACATTACCTAAACAATATTTTATAGCATTAAATAAATCTATTCCCGGTCCTTTTTCCCAGTGTCCATTAGTTGCATCCTCATCCCTAGCAGGTATTGAATAATATTCATCAAAACCTCTAAAATGATCAATTCTTACAACATCATATAGCTGAACACTTCGCTCTATTCTTTTTATCCACCAATCATAGTTGGTCTGTTTATGATAATCCCATTTGTATAATGGATTTCCCCACAACTGGCCTGTTGCTGAAAAGCCATCAGGAGGACATCCTGCAACTGCTATAGTTTTTCCTTTGTCATCTATTTGGAATAACTCAGGGTGTGACCACACATCTGCACTATCATAAGCTACATATATTGGAATATCTCCAATAATTTTCACACCATTATCATTGGCATATTTTTTTAATTTGTACCATTGCCTATAGAATTCATACTGAACAAATTCATAAAATTCTATTTCTTCCTTTAGCTCATTCTGATAATACTCCATTGAGTATCCCCATCTGAGTTTTATGTCTTCTGCCCAGTTGTCAAAGCTTTGGCCTTTAAATCTTTCCTTTATAGCCATAAACATTGCATAATCATTTAACCAATATTGGTTTTCATCTTTAAACTTTTTAAATTCTTCCCTTTCACGGATATTACTTCTTTTGTACGCTTTTTTCAAAAGTTTAAATCTGCCATTATACAACTTTTCATAATCTACTTTGTCAATTTTGTCACCAAAATCCACCTTGTCACATTCTTTTTCTGTTAACAGTCCCTGCTCAATCAGCTCTTCTAAACTTATAAAGTATGGATTCCCTGCATAAGTTGAAAATGACTGATAAGGAGAATCTCCGTAACTTGTTGGTCCTATAGGTAGAATTTGCCAGTATTGCTGTTTGGAATCTTTCAAAAAATCTACAAATTTATATGCTTCTTCAGAAAAACTTCCTATGCCATATTTTCCCGGCAAACTGGAAACAGGTAATAAAATTCCACTAGCCCTCATAGTCCCTCCTAATATTATATCTTATTAACCTTTTACTGCTCCTGCAGCTACACCCTTAATAATATGCTTCTGACATGTTAAGTAGAAGAATATTACAGGTATAATACTTAAAATGATAAGTGCCATTATTGCACCTAAATCTACTGAACCGTAGCTTCCCTGTAAGTACTGAATATGAATTGGAATAGTTCTGTACTGATCAAGATCAAGAACCAAATATGGAAGTAAGTAATCGTTCCATATCCACATAATTTCAAGAATACCTACAGATATTAATGTTGGTTTTAACATTGGAATAATAACAATAAAGAATGTTCTGATTGGTCCACATCCATCAATTGCTGCTGCTTCTTCAATCTCAAGTGGTAAACCTTTAATAAATCCTGTGAACATAAATACTGCCATACCTGCACCAAATCCTAAATATATAACCGGAATAGTCCAAGGTGTATTAAGTCCCAATGAATCTGCTGTATTTGACAATGTGAACATTACCATCTGGAATGGTACTACCATTGAAAATACAAATAAGTAATATACTATCTTACAAACTATGCTGTCAACTCTTGCTATGTACCATGCTGCCATTGATGTACAAAGTAGAATTAACGCTGTTGATAAAACTGTAATTACAAAACTATATAATACCGATTTAAAAAACGGATAATTTCCAAATGTAAAACCTTTGATATAGTTTGCCCAACCTACTAACGCCTCACCAGTAGGCCATGCAAATGTGTCTGTTTTTACAAAGGTGTTAGCTTTGAAAGAGTTCATTAACACAATAAATATAGGACTAACATAAACTAAAGTTACAATTGTCATTATTGTAGTCAACAGTTTTCCATGCTTTGATGGAATTTCACTTGTCTCTTTCATTTTTTTCTTTTTCGGTGTAGCTTTCACTGTAGAATCTTTAATTGTTGAATTCACTGTTTTCTCATTGTTCATTACTGCTGCACCTCCTTAGATCTTGTTGCCTTAAGCTGGATAATTGATATACCTGCAACTAAGATAAAGAATATAACGGCTTTCGCCTGGGCAACTCCCTTACCTGTAAGAGACTGTCCGTAAAATGTGTTGTAAATGTTAAGTGCCAACATTTCTGTTGTCTTTATAACTGAACCATCCTTTAACTGTTCAAACGGCTGTCCGTTTGTTAAAGCTAAGTTCTGATCAAAAAGTTTAAATCCATTTGTTATTGTTAAGAATAAACAAATTGTAATTGATGGCATAATATTTGGAATTGTAACTCTTGTCAATGTCTGCCATTTTGTTGCACCATCAATTTTTGCTGCTTCAATTAGTTCTCCCGGAACTGCCTGCAAACCTGCAATATAGATAATCATCATATATCCTACCTGTTGCCAGCACATCAGAATAATTAATCCCCAGAAGCCATATCTTGTTTCCATAAGAATTGAAGTATTAATTTTTCCTAAAACGCCATTGAAAATCATACTCCAAATATAACCAAGAACAATACCACCTATAAGGTTAGGCATAAAAAATGCTGTTCTGAATAAGTTTGCTCCCTTAATCCCCAATGTTAATAAATATGCTATTAAGAAAGCTAACACATTTATTATAAATAGGGATACTATTGCATACAAAGCTGTATACCAAAATGCATGTACAAACGATGCATCCTGAAATGCGTCCATATAATTTCTAAAACCTACAAAAGAAGCATCACCTATTGTAACAAATTTGCAAAATGATAAATAAATACCTCTAAGGAAAGGATATATAAATCCAATGCAAAATGCTAAAAATGTAGGTGCCAAAAATAAAAGAAAGCATCTTTGAATAGGTTTACGAAGAAGTTTAGAATTAACAGATGTTCCACCATTATGTTTTTTCTTTTTTTCTTTCACTTCAATCTCCTCCTAATCATTATTCAAAATAGAAACTCTAAAAATTTTCTATTTTTTAATAAAGGGGCAGGCACTGCCTGCCCCACAATGTGTTAATAGTTTAATTATGAATTTTATTCTTATTTAAAATCTTATTATTTGTTAGCAGCTTTGTACTGAGCAGCCCAGCCCTGAACGAATGCTGTCTTAACATCATCCCATGATCCGCCTGCGTCATATTTATTCATTGCTGCCACAAGACTTGCTCTCCATTCATCTACGTTAGGTGTGTAGTTGAATGTCCAGTCTACATTGTAGTTTCCTGCTTCAAGTAAATCGTTAGCATTCTTTAAGAATACGTTACCACTGTCTGTTGCATTCTTATAAGGGATTGCACCAAACTGTTCTGCCATAACTTTTGTTCCTTCTTTTGATGTTACTAACCATTT